>ERZ773169.9-NODE-9-length-276799-cov-10.978363_pt1 | contig 276799 bp, 215 predicted proteins | sample MGYA00580536_ERZ773169 | MGnify/ENA primary metagenome ERZ773169 (study PRJEB29015, sample SAMEA2737814) | human gut metagenome | biome: human gut; feature: human-associated habitat; material: faeces | place: China | collected 2012 ... | reverse complement strand
TCCTCCGCCCATTGTGAATGACTTTCGCTTACTTCCGCAGAAGCACCTATTCCCGACGCTAAAATCATTGACACACATAACGCACCTAAAACAAACTTCTTTTTCATTTTTTCTCCCCCTTTAATATTAAAAATTATTTTTCATCTTCTCTCCTGTTATACAAAAACATCGCTACCGACACGGAGCATATTATTACATAGCCGATAATACTGAATTTATCGGGAATATCGCCGAATGCTATAAACCCCATAAGTGCCGCAAATATTATTTGCGTATAATCGAACACCGATATTTCTCTTGCCGGTGCATATGAATATGCGGCAGTAATCGAAAACTGTCCGCCTGCTGCCGCTATTCCGGCACATATAAGTATTACAAGCTGTGCTATCGTCATAGGTGAATAGTCAACTATCAAATACGGCAATGTCACAACACACGAAAATGCCGAGAAAAAAAATACTATAAACGGACCTCTTTCGCCTTTCTGACTTAATTTTCTGACCATTGTGTACGCCACACCTGCTCCGAATCCTCCGAGCATTCCCACAAAGCTTGGCAAGCTTGCCGATATTGACTGTGGCTTTATTATAAACAACGCACCAATAAATGCCACGATTACGGCTAAAGCCTGAAACGGCTTTACCTTTTCTTTAAGCACAAAATACGAGCATATAACCGCAAAAAACGGTGACAGCTTATTAAGCATTGACGCGTCCGACAAGACAAGGTGGTCTATCGCATAGAAGTTACACAAAATTCCCATTGTACCGAATATTGACCTAAGCAATAATTCAGGCAAATTCTTTTTATTGAACTTAAATTTTTCGTCTGTTCTTATCAGTACAACAAATGCTATAATAAGTGCTATGAAATTTCTGAAAAAACTTTTTTGTATTGACGGCAAATCTCCTGCCATTCTTACAAACATATTCATCAACGCAAAACAAAACGCCGATGAAATTATACACATTATTCCTTTTACTTTATTACTGCTCATTTTTACCCCTACCGTTATTTATTGCTACCATTTCCGCTATTTTTATTCCGTCAACCGCGGCGGACATAATACCGCCTGCATATCCCGCACCCTCACCGCAAGGATACAGACCTTTTATGTTTGACTGCATTGTTTTCTTGTCACGAATTATCCTTACAGGTGATGATGACCTCGTTTCAGGACCTGTTATAACCGCACCGCTGTCGGCAAATCCGTGAAGTTTGTTATCCATAAGCACTATTCCCTCGCGCATTGAATCGGTTATGAATTTAGGGAACACTTCATCAAGATTTACCCACGTCACATTAGGCTTATATGTCGGCTCGACCGTATATTCACTGTTACTTTCCGTTCCGAGAAAGTCACCGACTCTTTGACACGGTGCATTATAATTCTTGCCGCCGACTTCAAATGCTCTCTGCTCAATTTCACGCTGAAAATACATTCCCGCAAGCGGATCGTCAGTTTTAAAATCGCTCGGTGTTACATTTACAAGCAATGCACTGTTTGCGTTTTTTCCGTCACGTGCAAAATAGCTCATACCGTTTGTCACAACACCGCCGTCCTCCGACGCAGACGCAACAACTCTGCCGCCCGGACACATACAGAATGTATACACACCTCTGCCGCTTTCAAGATGTACCGCCATTTTATAATCCGCCGCCGGAAGTTTTTTATACGCTTTACCGTACTGGCTTTTATTTATCATTTCTTGCGAATGTTCTATTCTTGCGCCAACTGAAAAACTCTTTTGCTCCATTGCTATATTGCGATTTTGGAGCATAAGAAAAGTATCTCTTGCGCTGTGACCGATTGCAAGCACGATATTATTGGTTTCAATCACATATTCACCGCTGTCACTTTCAACAACCGCACCGCATATTTCACCGTTGTCGGTTTTTACATTGACAAGTTTATTGGAAAATCTGACTTCACCGCCGAGTTTACGAATTTCACTTCTGATTGACGCAACCATTTTAGAAAGATTATCGGTTCCGACGTGTGGTTTTGAATAATATAATATTTCTTTCGGTGCACCGTGCTTATGAAATTCTTCAAGCACCTTTCTTATACGAAAATCTTTTATACCCGTTGTAAGTTTTCCGTCAGAAAAAGTTCCCGCACCGCCTTCGCCGAACTGTACATTTGATTCGGGATTTAAAAAGCCTGCCTCCCAAAATGCCTCAACGTCTTTCATTCTTTCTTCTACGCACTTTCCGCGTTCCAGAAGTATTACCTTATATCCGTTTTGTGCCAAAGTAAGTCCGCACATAAGTCCCGCAGGTCCTGTGCCGACTATCACGACAGGCTTGTCAAATTTACCGCACTTCGGAAATTCATAAGTTTTCTTCTTTACAATTTGTGAATTTTTTATTTTCTTCGCATAATATTCTTCGTTATCGGTTTCAACATCGACCGAATATACATAATGTATATCAGGCTTTTTTCGTGCGTCTATTGACTTTTTTGATATTTCAAAAGACTTAACATTCTTCACGCCCAAAAGTTTTAAAACTTTCTTTCTTAAATCTGATTCTGTATCATCTGTTCCTAATTTTATATCTGATATTCTTAGCATTTATTTCACCTTATGACAATATTTCTTTAATTTTATCCGCAAACGCATTTGCAAGTTTCTTATGTTCCTCCGGAACCATATGTATTCCCTCAATCTCAGACGCTTTCGCGTAATCCGCCGCATTCATAAAATATGTATCTTCTTCATCTGCAAGTTTTGATATATATTCCGAAAAGTGCGTTGATTTTTCGATTGATTTTTCACTGTACAAATCCTTGAATATAGGATGTGTCAAACAATTATCATTTATCAAAATCGGCGATACAAGCAATATTTTCGGCTTGTCATTACCGAATTTCGCTCTGCATTCTTCTACATATATTTTAAGCACATCGGCGGTCTTTTGGTTTGAAAAATCTATATTGTTCAGCACATCGTTCGTACCGAGCATTATTATAATCAAATCAAAATCATTTTCACCGCTTAAATATCTTTCTCTGAAATCTTTTAAACCGTTTGTTTTATCTTCATTTTCCAAATAATGAGTTGTTGCTCTGCCGCATACTCCGTCAGATACTATTTCATATTCAGGTACAATATCCTTTAACCAAACTGTCCACGGTTTCTCAAGTTTAGAGCAGTCTACGGGGTTATGTCCCCATGTATTTGAATCACCGAAACATAATATTTTCTTCACTTTATTTTCCCTCTTTTCTTTCTTTATTTAATTGTATCAATTCACTTTGTAAAAGTCAATAAAAAAAGCCGAATGTAACTCTACATTCGACTTTTTGTAAATTATTTCAAATCTTTTGTTTCAATGAAGTCCATATCGTCAAATTCTTGATTTTCACCGCACATTGCCCAAATGAATGAGTAATTCTTTGTACCGACACCTGTATGTATCGACCAACTCGGCGAAATAACTGCCTCTTCATTGTGCATAATGATGTGACGTGTTTCATCAGGCTCACCCATCATATGAAATACTGCGTCATTTTCATCCATATCAAGATACAAATAAACCTCCATACGTCTGTCATGTGTATGACACGGCATTGTGTTCCAGTTTGAACCGACATCAAGCATTGTAAGTCCCATTGCCAGCTGACAGCTCTGCATAACTTCAGGGTGAATATATTGGTTTATCACTCGCTTATTGCAATCCTCTTTACTTCCGCAAGGAACTTTCTTAGCCTTTGTAATATCAATTTTCACAACAGGATACGATGTATGTGCCGGACACGACGAAACATAAAACTTAGGCGGATTTTCAATATCAACGCACTTAAACGAAATATCTTTATTGCCCATACCGATATAAATACCGTCACGCGGATTCATTTCATACTCCGTTCCGTCAACGGTAATTATACCTTTTCCGCCGATATTAATACAACCCATTTCACGTCTTTGAAGGAAATAATCCGCCGCAAGCTCCTTGCCTGCCTCAAGTTTCAATTCACTGTAAACAGGCATAATTCCCGCGGTGATAATTCTGTCTATATGGCTATATACCATTCTGATATTGTCTTTTGTGAAAAGTTTTGCAATATGAAATTCTTCTCTTAAACGTTCGGTTGTGTAATTTTTTACATCTTTCGGATTTGAGGCACTTCTTATTTCAATTTTGCTCAAATCTTCCTTTATGTATCTGCCGTACACCTCAATTTGCGACAATGCTGCCCAAGAAAGCGGGAATACCGCTTGTATGAAATTTGTAAGGTGAATTGTTCTTGTAATTTTTTTCTCTTTTAATACAACTTCCTGACCGTCTGCAATACCCTCGAAGTTTGCGGTAACGATTTCACCGTCTGAAAATTCTATATCTATATTCTTCCAATATGTATCGTGCGGAAAATCAGCTCTTAAATAAAATACTAATTTTTCAACTTCAACTTCTGTACCGAAATCAACATAATACTCCAAATCATCTCTTGCACCGCCTGCCCAAGAATGATACGGAAAATTTCCGTGGCCCTTATTTTCAAGTACGCCGTCAATCGCATTTCTTTCAAAAAAGCAAGGTTCACCGCGTGTTACATAATTCGCATATGCGTGCGGATAACATCTTTTTTGACCTTGCAAGTCATATGGATTAAGTGAAATATTCCTCTCGCCGTACGCTTCTTCGTCAGTAGCCTCCGATACACGTATTCTGTGCTCCGTTCCCGCAAAAGCACCTTCTTCATATATACGTTCCAACACTTCTGTCGGAATTCGATATTCAAAACTACCCGAAGGAGCATATACAACCGTTTCTTTTAATGCACTGTCAAGCTGTATTTTGAAAAAATAACAGTTATTTGCCGAAATATAAATTTTATCTCCTGCAGAATATTCGCTCTCATATGTACAGTCAATTTTCAAGCCTTGTTTTACAAACAATTCATTATTATTTTTATCTAAAATTCTTAATTTCATATTCATCTTCCTTTATATGTTTTTTCACATACATTAGTTTTTCATAAATATCCCTTGTGTATAATTTATCACATTTATTTCTTGTTGTCAATCGGTTTTATTTTTGATTTATACCGTATTGACATCACCGAATTTCTGTTATATTATGTACTCGTTATAACAGATAAGGAGCGGTCACATATGGCAAACGGATATAACCCCTTAAACGATTGGTTTTACCTCAATCGTCAAACACGAAAAAAGAGTGACAGGCAATCTAATTTGCACTATCACCATTCATATGAAATATTTATCATTTTGAGAGGTTCTACAACATTGCTTGCCGATGACAAACTTATTTCAGTATCAAAAAACGAAATTGTTCTGTTAAAGCCGGATGATCTCCACAAAAACAACGGCGGTACGGAACACGAAAGATATGCTCTTCATTTTACCGAACATTATCTTTCACAATATATGTTGCCTGATGCATACCAAAACTTGCTCAATATGTTTAACAATCAGAAAATACATTTGGATTCCGCACAATTCAGTTCTGTAATAGAAATAATACAACGTATGGAACAAAATCCGAATTACTCATATATTCACATTTGCGAACTGCTCACCATTCTTTCAAGCTATAAAAATACGGAAAAGAAAAAAGTTTCAGAAAAACACAGAACTATAGATTTAATTCTCGAATACATAAACAAGAATTATCAGACAGTTCAAAACCTTGACGATATTTCAGACGCCGTTCATATTTCAAAACCGCATTTGTGTAAGCTATTTAAACAAGAAATGAACATAACCGTTTCGGATTATCTGAATACAGTGCGTATAAACAATGCCTGCGAACTTCTTAGAAACAGTAAACACAGCATAACAGATATAGCTACCGCATGCGGTTATAATTCATCAACATATTTTTGTAAAACATTTCGACATATCGTACATATGAGTCCTAATGAATACAGAAAACATATAGATACAAACTAAAAAATGAGTTCACATGGAACTCATTTTTTTACATTCCCGTACTTCCGAAACCGCCGTTTCTTTCGTCGGTAACATCATCATCAAAAGTAATTCCGTATTCTACAAATATTCCCTGACAAAATCCTGTACCTTTATTTACAGAAACGGTTTTATCTTCGTTTGTGTCGTTTGTGATTTTGCAGAATATATGTCCCTCATTATCGCTGTTATAATAATCACTGTCGATAATTCCGACGGTATTGTTCATCTGCACTCTGAACTTAAATCCCAAACCGCTTCTCGGATAAAGTTTCAGTACCCAGCCGTCATTGATTTTAACTCTGATACCTGTCGGTATTTTTATAGTTTCTCCGGGCTTTAATTCAAAAGCCATCGGCGCATAAAAATCATAACCTGCCGAGCCTGCCGTTGCTCTTTTCGGAAGCTTTATATCTTCGTATATCTTTTCTATACCATCTGTCACATAAAATGTGTCTGCCCAGTCTTTTTTGAATTGTTCAAAGCTGACTTTTTCAAATTTAGCTACTCTCTGCATAAATTAACTCCTTTACTTAACCGCAAGAACAACCTTATCTATTTCAAGGCTTTTCTGTACGTCTATAACTTTTTGGTTTGTACTTCCCCGCCACAAAAGCTTATTATCTTTCAGACCGTCCACAAATTCGCCGTCCACCATTACGTCAACATATTTCATACACGGCAAATCTTTTACGTCCTGCCAATCATAACCGCTGTAAATCCAAATGGTTTTATTCGGGAATTTTTCTTTAATTTCTTCAATAAGTGCTCCAACGTCTTTTCGATTTTGTGTATGAAGAGGATCTCCGCCGCTGAATGTTATACCGGAAACATAATTTTTTTCAAGTTCATCAAAAATCTCTTTCTTTGCAGCCTCATCAAATTCCAAACCGCCGTTTATATCCCACGTTACGGGATTTTGACAATTTGGGCAATGATGTTCGCAACCGGCAACCCACAGTACAACACGAAGTCCGTCACCGTTAAGCATATCATCTTTTGTTATATTATGATAACGCATTACATACTTTTCCTTTCTGCGATTTCTGCCATTTTTGCATTGTTAAGTCTTGTATCTCCCTTAACTCTCGAATATGACAAGTAACCGTTCATTCTTTCGATTTTAGTAAGATTTTTACTTCCGCACTTCGGGCACACGTCCATTTCAAGTTCTTCATATCCGCAGTCGTCACAATACGCAAGCGACAAGTTTACACCCTCATAAAATCCCATATCCATTGCACGTCTTACAAGAGTTTTTATAGCCTCTCTGTTATAGCTTATAGGGTATTTTACATACTGAATTTTACCGCCGTTTGAAAGCTCCCAGAAACGTTTTTCAAGGTCTTGTTTTTGAATCGGAGTAATATCCTCCGTAACGTGACAATGGAAACTGTTTGAGACATATTCTCTGTCGGATACGTTTTCGATTACGCCGTACTTCTTTCTGAATTGTGTAACCTGAAGTCCGCAAAGTGACTCGGCAGGTGTACCGTATATGGCATAAAGTTTTCCGTCCTCAGCCTTGAATTGATTTACTTTTTCATTAATATGCTCAAGTGTTCTGATTGCAAATTCACCGTCTTCGACAAGTGAACGCTTATTATAAAGCTGTTGCAATTCATTAAGCGCCGTAATACCGAATGACGCTGTTGCAGTCTTTAAAATAGGCTTTATTTTATCATGTATTCCAAGATGACCGCCGTAGAAACCGCCCTCACAATATGCAAGCGGATTTGTAGACGCACGCATTTCGCCAAGATAGTCATATGTACGCAAGTGAAGTTGTCTGATTAGGTTTAAGTAATAATCAAGCACGTCAAAGAACGGTTTATTTTCCTGTTGAGCCTTTGCCAAAATCATAGGTAAATGAAGCGACACAGCACCGATATTAAATCTTCCGACAAATACAGGCACATCATTTTCATCAGCCGGTTTCATACCGCCCTTTTCGTACCAAGGTGACAAGAATGCACGACAGCCCATAGGTGAAACGATTTTACCGTATTTTTTATACATTGACGCAATATATCCCTCACCCGAAAGGCTTAGCCAATCAGGGTACATTGTCTTTGAAGAACAGTCAATTCCCGCCTCAAAAACATCTTCCAAAGGACCGCCCTCACCGTGAAGTTTTTCGTCATACAAGAACACTACTTTAGGGAACAAAACAGGCTTTTTGTGTCCTTTTTTGCCTTGTCCGTTCTTTCTGACTTCAAGCATAGTCTTTGACGCCATCTTTGCAAAACGTCCCGTACCAGTACCGATAGTAACTGTTATGAACGGATAATCGCCGCGGCTTGATGATACCGAATTGAATTTATATTCCCAACCTTGGAAACCCTGTTCAAAATCTCTTTGAATATCTTGCATTGCTATTTCTTTTGATTTTTCTTCGTCAAGTCCGATATTCTTATATTTTTCTATATAATATTTATATGACTTTTCCGCATACGGCTCTAAAATAAGGTCTGCCGACGGAACTGTAAAGCCTCCGTACTGCTGGCTTGCCGCAGACAAAACAATATCGCCTATAACATCAAATGCAACGTCAAGAGTTTTCGGTTCGTTATACCAAAGATTCCCCATTTCAAAGCCGCCCTGCAAAACGCTTTGCACATCAAAAAGACAGCAGTTCATTGTATCACGTCTTGCCGACATATCGTGTATGTAAATATATCCGTCACGACACGCCTGAAGTTCTTCTGTTGTAAGGAAAAACTTCTTGTAAAGCTCTTTGTTAAGCTGATTAAATATAAGACTTCTCTTTGTCGAAACAAGCGCACTGTCAGTATTTGAATTTTCCTTGTCACCGATGTACATAATCGACTGACTTTTTTTATAAACCTCATCAAGCATTTGTACGAAGTCCTGCTTGTAGTTTCTGTAATCACGATAACTTTTCGCAACTTTAGGATTAACTCTTTCAAGTGCTCCCTCTACAATGTTGTGCATTTCGGAAATTTCGATTTCTTCCTTGCCCATTTTTCTCGCCTCGTCCTGAACGAAACGACATATAAAGTCAATCTCCTCATCCGTAAATTTTACCAATGCACGAAAGGCTGATTTATTTACCGCAATAACGACCTTTTGCACGTTAAAAGGCTCTTTTGTATTGTCCTTTTTTACTACTTTCATAACTAAATTACTCCCTCAAATATCGTATCCCACTCATTTCAAACCACAATATATTGTGTTTGACTAACTGATTTCTAATTATAGCACCCTATATCTATTTTTTCAATTACACGTCCATTACCGCTTTATTACAGTAATATTACAAGTATTTACCTTTCGATAGGTAAGCCAATTTCTGTACTTCAACGCAAATATTACATGGTTAACTTATTTAATTTTGAAAATACTATAACTATTAACTTCGGGAGGTATTATATGAAAATACTGTTTAATTCAATACATCTTTTCCTTTTTTCACTGTATGTTGATTTTTATAAATACCGTTTTGATCGTGCCATCAAAAAACGTTTAAAGAACGGAAAAGATATTTCCACAAAGAAACTTACGCAAATGTCCGATAAATGCTATTATCTGTTTAACAGTTTTATCGAAAAAGAAAAAAGACTTCGTTTGAAAATGACCAAAGCATAAAAAATGCTTTGGTTTTTATTTTAAAATCTATATACTCCCCTGTTTTTAGAAAAATATTCATATTTAACACAAAATATTGTGTTCCGCCCTTGATTTTGAGTTTCAAAAGTGATATTATATATATATGTATATATAACTAATACACATTAAAGGGAGTTTTCTCTCTTTAATAAGAGAAAAAAGAGGAGGAATTAATTCCGATGGCTAGAAAAATGAAAACCATGGATGGTAACAATGCAGCAGCTTACGCATCATATGCGTTTACAGATGTTGCCGCTATCTATCCTATCACACCATCATCTACAATGGCAGAAGTAACCGACAAATGGTCAGCTGCCGGACAGAAAAACATTTTCGGACGTACTGTAAGAGTGGTTGAAATGCAGTCTGAGGCCGGTGCCGCAGGTGCAGTTCACGGTTCACTTACAGCAGGTGCTCTTACAACAACTTATACAGCATCACAAGGTCTTTTACTTATGATTCCTAATATGTACAAGATTGCAGGTGAACAACTTCCTTGCGTATTTAACGTATCGGCAAGAGCTTTGGCATCACATGCACTTTCAATATTCGGCGATCATCAGGACGTTATGGCTTGTCGTCAGACAGGTTTTGCTATGCTTGCGTCAACTAATCCGCAAGAAGCAATGGACCTTGGTGCAGTTGCTCACCTATCAACAATAAAGGGCAAAATTCCGTTCATTCATTTCTTTGACGGTTTCAGAACTTCTCACGAATATCAAAAGGTGGCTTGTTGGGATTATGCAGATCTTGCAGATATGCTTGATTGGGATGCACTAAACGACTTCAGACGTAAGTCACTAAATCCTGAACACCCTGCTCAGAGAGGTACAGCTCAAAACCCTGACGTATTCTTCCAGGCTAAAGAGGCATCTAACAAGGCTTACGATGCAATTCCTGAAGTTGTTGAAGAATACATGAATAAAGTAAACGAAAAAATCGGCAGCGATTATAAGCTATTCAACTACTACGGTGCAGAAGACGCTGATGAAGTTATTATCGCTATGGGCAGTGTCTGTGATACAATCTCGGAAACTGTTGATTACCTAAATGCAAACGGCCGCAAGGTTGGTCTTGTTAAGGTTAGACTTTACAGACCTTTCAGTGTTAAGCACTTGGTTGCAGCTATTCCTTCAACTGTTAAGAAGATTTCTGTTCTTGACAGAACAAAAGAACCGGGTTCAATCGGTGAACCTCTATATCTTGATGTTGTTGCGGCACTTCGTGACACAGAATTTGCTAATGTTCCTGTATACACAGGTCGTTACGGTCTTGGTTCAAAGGATACAACTCCTGCTCAAATCATTGCCGTATTCAAAAACACAGAAAAGAAGAGATTTACAATCGGTATCAACGATGATGTTACTAACCTATCACTTGCTCTTGATGAAAACCCTGACACAACTCCGGCAGGTATCACAAGCTGTAAGTTCTGGGGTCTTGGTGCAGACGGTACAGTCGGTGCTAACAAGAACTCTGTTAAGATTATCGGTGACCACACAGATATGAACGTACAAGCATACTTTGACTATGACTCTAAGAAGTCAGGCGGTCTTACAGTATCTCACTTACGTTTCGGTAATGCTAAGATTACTTCAACATATCTAATCAACAAGGCTGACTTTGTTGCTTGTCACAAGGCATCATATATCAGACAATACAATATGGTTGAGGACGTTAAGCCGGGCGGTGTATTCCTACTTAACTGTTCATGGAATGCAGAAGAACTTGAAGAACATCTTCCTGGTCAGGTTAAGAAGTATATCGCTGACAACAATATTCAATTCTATACAATCGACGGTGTTAAGATTGGTAAGGAAATCGGTCTTGGCAACAGAATTAATACTGTTCTTCAATCAGCATTCTTTAAACTTTCAAAGATTCTTCCTGAAGAAGACGCTATTAAGTATATGAAGGACGCCGCAACTGCATCATATTCAAAGAAGGGTGACGCAATCGTTAAGATGAATCACGACGCTATTGACGCCGGTGCTCAGCAAATCGTTAAGGTTGAAGTTCCTGAAAGCTGGAAGAACGCTCAAAGCGAAGATCTTTCAGTTAAGCATGACGGTGAAGGCAAGCTAATCGACTATGTAAACGATGTACTTGTTCCTATCAACCAATTCAGAGGTATGCAATTACCTGTTTCTACATTCGAGGCTTATCAGACAGGTGAAGTTCCTCTTGGTTCATCAGCATTTGAAAAGAGAGGTATTGCTATCGACGTTCCTGTTTGGAATAACGAAACTTGTATCGAATGCGGTAACTGTTCATATGTATGTCCTCACGCTTGTATCCGTCCTGTAATTCTTACAAAAGAAGAACTTGACAATGCGCCTGAGGGTATCAGATACCAAAATGCAATGCAGCTTGACGGCTATTACTATGCTATGGCTATTTCAGTTTATGACTGTACAGGTTGCGGAAGCTGTGCTAATGTTTGCCCTGTAAACAACGCCGGCAAAAAAGCTCCTGCCCTTGTTATGACATCATTCGATGATGAAACAGCTAAGGAACAGGAAAAGTATGATTACCTTGTTCAGCTTGCAGAAAAGCAGGAAGTTCTTGACAAGTTCAAGATTTCAACAGTTAAAGGCAGCCAATTCAGAAAGCCTTACCTTGAATTCTCAGGTGCTTGTGCAGGTTGTGGTGAAACACCATACGCAAAACTTGTTACACAGCTATTCGGTGACAGAATGTACATTGCAAATGCTACAGGTTGTTCATCAATTTGGGGTGGTTCTTCACCATCTACACCATACACAATAGACGTAAACGGCCACGGTCCTGCTTGGGCTAACTCATTATTTGAGGATAACGCCGAATACGGTCTTGGTATGTTCATCGCTCAAGATACATTGAGAAATACAAACATCGCTAAGCTTGAAAAGATAGCTGAAGAAAATGCAGATGTTAAGCCTGTTGTTGACAAGTTCATTGAAACAAAGAATGACGCTGCCGCAAACAAGGTTGCTACTGACGAACTTCTAAAGGCTATTGCTAATATCAATTCTAAAGAGGCTAAGGACGTACTTGCCGATAAAGAATACCTATCAAAGAAATCTTGCTGGATATTCGGTGGTGACGGTTGGGCTTATGACATCGGTTTCGGCGGTGTTGACCACGTACTTGCATCAGGTGAAGATGTAAACATTCTTGTATTCGATACAGAAGTTTACTCAAATACAGGCGGTCAGTCATCAAAGGCTACACCGACAGGTGCTATTGCTCAATTTGCTGCCGCAGGTAAGGAAGTTAAGAAGAAAGACCTTGCAGCTATCGCTATGAGTTACGGTTATGTATACGTTGCACAAGTTGCTCAAGGTGCTAACCAAGCTCAACTTCTTAAGGCTCTGCTTGAGGCTGAAAGCTACCACGGTCCTTCTCTAATCATCGCTTATGCTCCATGTATCAATCATGGTATCAAGGGTGGTATGAGTATTGCTCAAACAGAAGAAAAGAAAGCCGTTGACGCAGGTTACTGGCACTTGTTCAGATTTGACCCAAGACTTGCTTTGGACGGCAAAAATCCGTTCCAGCTTGACTCAAAAGCTCCTACAATGGATTATGAAGACTTCATCATGGGTGAAGTTCGTTATAATTCACTTGCTCGTTCAAACCCTGAAAGAGCTAAGGAACTATTTGCAAAGGCTAAGAAGAATGCAGAAGAAAAGTATGCACATCTTGTTAAGCTTGCTCAAGGCGAATAATTTTAAATATTATAAATGGTTGGTTCATTTTGAACCAACCATTTTTTATTGCTATAACATTACTGAACCGGAGCACAAAAAAAATAACGCTGATAAACAGCGTTATTTTTTATATCTTATCAATTTTCATTTGTCCGTATGATACGTCTGTAAATCCCATTTTCTTATACAGTGATATTGCTTTTACATTATCTTTCACAACTTCAAGTCTGAAACGCTTTGCACCACTGTATTTGTCGAATAAATAATTAAAATACTGTGTCGCCACACCTTTTCCACGAGCATTTTCATTTACATACAAATCAATAATCTGTACGCATATACCGCCTACTTCAGTTTCATAATAAGTCGTCACGTAAGAAAATCCGACAACCTCATTATCTTCACAAAATACAAAACCAATTAAGCCTTTATCTCCGCTTATTGCCGCATCAATATTTGTTTCAATAATATTCATAGGCACTTCGTGGTCAAGTGCATCACTGTAATAAAATGCTTTTGATAATTCAAGCACTTTATCTCTGTGACTTTCATTCATTATTTCGATTTTCATTTTAACCGCCTATCTGACATTCAAGTCCCGATTTTTTAGCAACTTCAAGAAGTTCTTGCATATACTCGTTAGGAATTAAATCAATTCCGTCAAGTTTATACTCTCTACCCAATCCGTCATATTTGCCTTGTCCGAGTCTGTGGTATGGAAGTAAATGAAGTTTCTTGACACCTTTCAAACTTGCAGCAAACATTGCAATGTCATAAATTTCTTCCGGTGTTGCGTTAAATGTCGGTATAACAGGCACTCTTATTGTCAAATCAACCATTCCCGACTCCGCAATTCTTTTTGCGTTTTCGTGAATAAGTTCATTGGGCTGAGTGGTAAATTCCTTATGCTTTGCACTGTTCATATGCTTAATATCCATAAGCACATAATCAAGATACGGCAAATACTTTTCGATAAACTCCCAACGTGCAAAGCCCGTTGTTTCGATAGCAGTATTTATACCGTAATCCTTACAGGCGTGTAAAAGATGCGGTCCGAAATTCGGTTGCAACAGAGCTTCACCGCCCGACAAAGTCACACCGCCGCCACTGCGGTTATAATAAAATGTATCCTGTAAAATAGCCGGCATAACATCTTCAACAGTCACATCATATCCCATAACTTTTTCTTTGCCCTCAAACATCATAGTCTGTATATCAAATTCCTGTGATTCAGGATTACAACACCATCTGCAACGCAAAGCACAACCCTTTAGGAATACGATTGTTCGTATTCCGGGTCCGTCATGAATAGAATATTTCTGTATATCAAATATTCTGCCTTTCGCTTTCATATAATTTTCCATATTAATTATTCCTTATGCGTTAAATGCTTGTTCTGTTCTGCTGATAATATCGTCCTGAAGGGCCTTTGAAAGTGATGTAAACAAAGCACTGTAACCTGCAACACGAACTACAAGTGATTTATAATTTTCCGGATGTTTTTGTGCGTCAAGAAGTGTTTCCTTACTTACGACATTAAACTGCATATGCATTCCCTTTTGGTCAAAGAATGCTCTTATATATGACGCAAAGTTCTGAAGTCCTGCATTTCCGCTCAATGCCGACGGGTGGAACTTCTGATTGTAAAGTGTACCGTTTGATGCTCTGCCATGTTCAAGTTTTGCAACTGAGTTTGCCGCAGCCGTAGGACCTTTTGTATCAGCGCCCTGTCTTGGACCTACACCGTCCGCAATCGGTGTATTGGCAAGTCTGCCGTCAGGTGTCGCACCTGTCTGCTCACCAAGAGGAACGTTAGCCGATACAGGATACAATCCTGCCTGGAACATACCTCCGCGAGGATTTTTATGTTTTTCAAGTTCTTTTGCGTATATATTAGCCACATCACGGGCTAACATGTCAATTTCTTCAATGTCGTTTCCGTACTTCGGAAGTTCATTTATCATATCAAGTATTTCTTCATAACGCTTTCTCTTTGTTGGATCCTGTTCACCTGTAAGGAACATTCTGCAAATATCGGCAACTTGGCTTTCATTAACGCTCTTGCCTGCTTTTGCAAGATTTATAACAACCTCTTGAGTCGCATTTTTAGCCGCCTTAGGACTTAAACCTTGTCCGTAATTATGGATAAGTGCGTCTTTAAGTTCCGCCATTGTGACTTTCTTTTCATCAAATACAAGAGTCTTAACTGCCCAAAGTCCGTCTGCCATATTAGCAATACCGAAGCCTTGCGGACCTGTGAAGTTATAATGAGCACCGCCCTCTTGTACAGTCTTACCCTCTTTAACACAATCTTCAACCATACATGATAGGAATGGTAGAGGAACTCTTTCCGAATGTGCGGTATCTATCGCATTAATAGCATTAACCATAAGACCAATCATATAAGTTTCCTGTGCTTTATATGCGTTGTAGAATTCTTCAAATGTCGTCATATCTTCAACATTGCCTGTCTTGATACTGATTTGAACACCCTTATCAACACCGTTTGAGAACACAAGTTCAAGCGGACGACACATATTAAAGAATGCCGCGTCATGCCAACCGTCTGTCTTAAACGGTTTCTGCGGTTCAACACAACCGATAATGCCGTATTCCCTTGCATCTGCAAGAGTAACACCTCTGCTCATAAGTGCAGGAATGATGACTTCATCGTTGTAGTACGCAGGCAAGCCTACACCCGTTCTTGTAAGCTCTGCACATTTAATCAAAAATTCATTTGGCGTGCCGTTCCATATTCTTACCGAGAATGACGGAGCAGGTAATTGAGTGTGCATTGACGCTTGAATACATAGAAATGACAAGTCATTTGTTGCGTCAATTCCTTCAGCGTTTTGTCCGCCCGCCGTTAAATTTTGGAACAAGCTGTATCCGGCAAAGCCGTATGACGATGCCTCATCCCTTGCTTTATTAAGGTCGTTAAACTTAACCCAAATACAGTCAAGTATTTCCTGTGCAAATTCGCGTGTAAGCGAACCGTTGTCAATGCCGTTCTTATAATACGGATACAAATATTGGTCAAAACGTCCGGCAGAAATTGAGTGACCGCTTGATTCAATTTGAAGTAACATCTGTATAAACCAAAATGTCTGACAAGCCTCATAGAAGTTTCTTGCAGGATTTTCAGGCACGTTTGCACAGTTGTTTGCAATTACAAGCAATTCTTGTTTTCTTGTCGGATTTGTACACTTTTGAGCCATTTCATAAGCAAGATTTGCGTAACGTCTTGCGTAATTTATAACCGCGTTACACGAAATTATAATCGATTCAAGAAATTCGTGTCTTTTTGCATAATCAGCATCATACACGTTGCACTTATTCAATTCTTCCTGAACTTCCGCAATAATCCCCTTGTAACCTATTCTCATAACTTTACCGTAGTCAACTGTAACGTGTCCGATACCGTTATAGAAATAGTTACCCGGTGTAAAAATGTTGTGTTCAATCGCCGCAGCAGCCTCAGGCGCCATATATGAAAGTGCTAAATCGCTGTTTGTCTTGTTCTTCCAATAAGGAAAAATCTTTCTAAGTACAGCCTTGTTTTCCTCTGAAATATGGAATGGATCTGCCTCACGAAATTCGATAGTATCAAGCTCGCTTTCAAGCCATTCATAAGAAAACTCAGGGAACACCTGACAGCTCCTCGGTGCTTTTGTCGAACTTCCGACAATAAGTTCGTTATCTCTGATTGTAATAGGAATATTGTTAAGTATATGTTCAAAAGCCAAAGCTCTTCTCTTTACAGTCGGAAGTTGTTCAGTCTGCTGATAACTTTCCGTAATAAGTACCGCTCTGTCTACTTCGATTTCAGGCATTTTGCGATACAATTCTTCCTTTAGCTTTTTAATTCTGTCAGTCATAGGAATGTTTGTTGTATTAAAGGTTCTCATACTCTTCCCTCACTTAATTATAATAATATCAATTTACTATAATTATATCACATATTTATTACATTTTCAATACTTTTTAATAGCTAAAGACCGTTAAATTAATAACTTTTTCTCATAAAAACAGACAAAACCGCTATGGTTTTGTCTGCTTTAAAAATATTCAAAAATTACATCGCAAGATGTGATTTTTGGAGCTGTCGGCATTTTGTCGACAGGCTCCGTTTAAAATTACATTTCAACATTAAAATATCTTTTTGCATTGTTAAAGCAAATATCCTCAACTATCTTTCCAAGTGTATCAAAATCATCCGGAAATTCGCCGTTTTCAACCCACTCACCAAGCATATTGCAAAGAATACGTCTGAAATATTCGTGACGTGTGTATGAAAGAAAACTTCTCGAATCAGTAAGCATACCTACAAACTTATTCAATGCACCCAAATTTGCAAGTGCTTTCATTTGTTCAACCATTCCGTCACGTTGGTCATTAAACCACCATGCCGAACCAAACTGCATTTTTCCTGCCGTTTCGGCTGATTGGAAGTTACCGAGCATTGTCGCAAGAACATAATTATCCTTTGGATTTAATGTATAAAGAATCGTTTTCGGCAGTCCGTCGTTACATTCCATTGCGTCAAGTAAAGCCGAAAGGTCTGCCGCAATTTCATAATCTGCGATTGAGTCAAAACCGACATCTGCGCCGAGTTTTTTGAACATAGCAGAATTATTGTTTCTCAAAGCACCGATATGTAACTGCATTGCCCAATCAAGTTCACTGTACTTTTTCGCAAGTCTTATAAGTGTTTCGCACTTAAATGCATTTATTTCATCGGCACTTAAATTATCACCGTTCATTTTCTTTACAAAAACATCGTCTGCACTATAATCTCTGTTAAACGGTACACCGTCAAGGGCATGGTCGCTTATACGACAACCTGCATTATGAAAATAATCAATTCTTTCATTGACTGCAGTTATAAGTTCGTCATAATTTTTTATGTTCATACCGCATACGTTTCCAAGTGCTTTGATATAATCCGTAAAATCGGTCTTTTCAATATTGATTAATCTGTCAGGTCTAAACGCAGGTAAAACTTTTGCTTTTATATGTCTCTTTTCGGCAATTAATTTGTGATATTCAAGCGAATCAATAGGGTCATCGGTTGTGCAAAGTACCGCAACATTTGATTGATTTATAAGTGTTGACGGGCTCATTTTTGTTTCTTTTATAACCTTGTTGCACTTTTCCCATATTGTATCGTAATTTTCCGCCGTGACAACTTCATCAACATTAAAATATCTCTTTAATTCAAGGTGTGTCCAATGATAAAGCGGATTGCCTATCGCATACTGCAAGCAGCCACAGAGCGCTTTAAATTTATCATAGTCGCTCTTGTCACCGGTTATGTAACTCTCATCAATACCGTTTGAACGCATATATCTCCACTTATAATGGTCACCGCCCAAGAAAATCTGAGTAATATTTTCAAACGGCTTGTCCTCATACATCATTTGAGGGCTTAAATGACAGTGATAATCAAAAATCGGCATATCCTTTGCATAGTCATTAAACAGCTTTGTCGCCGTTTCATTATTCAACATAAAATTATCGTCCATAAACTTTTTCATTACCATTACCTCACAGTATTATTTTATATTCTTATTATATACTCAAAACAGAATTTGAGCCACATATATTTTGCTTTAATTCAGCTTAAATCTTACAAATCTTGCTTAACATTTATTATATCACATTTTCATACAAACGCAACTCATTTTTGAATTGACCGCACACAAAAATTATGCTAAAATTATTTTGAGGTGAGTTTGATTGGAAAAGACGATACGACGCGTTATGTATGACAAATCTTATACATATACTTACAGGACAGGTATGTCCGAAGGACCAATTCTCGGCAATCATATGCACATATATTACGAATTTTTGCAACTGATTGAAGGCAATGCGCTTTACAACGTTGAAGGAACGGAATATAAAATTTCTTCGGGCGATTTATTAATCACCAATCCAAACGAATTTCACTTTATTACTTTTCCGAAAAACAGCGTCTATCATCGTCAGTTTTTGCAGATACACAGCAGCTTCGTTTCATCAATGAATCCTCATATTTTAGACACTTTAAATGCCCGAAAATTCGGAACAAACAACAGAATACCGTCCGAAATATTCAATAAATACAATCTCGGAGATATTTTCAAAGGCGTTGAACATTACTCGGCAAATCCGACAGATGATACTGATTTTATGGTTTCCACATATGCCGCACAACTTGTCGTGAAGCTTAGTGAAATTCTTAAAAAAGAATTTCTTGTAAACGACACTTTCTCTAAAAACAAGCATATCAAAGAAATCCAAAACTACGTTGAACAAAATTTCACACGCAATTTGAATATTGATGATATTGCAGAACATATGTTTTTAAATAAGTCATATATCAGCCGTCTTTTTAAAAGCGAAACAGGTCTTACAATATCCGTTTATATAAATATGCGTCGCGTTATGATGGCAAAAAATCTGTTGCTTGCAGGCGAAAATGCAATGAATATTTTTTATAAATGCGGTTTCAGTGACTATACCACTTTTTATCGTGTGTTTAAAAAATACACCGATATGTCCCCCGAACAATTTAAGAAAAAGCACTCAAATATATAAAATCAGGTCGGTATTGTACCGACCTGATTTTATGTTATAACCATTTTATTCACAAACCATTGTAAGATTATCAAGACCTACCGTTCCGTTAGACTTTGCGGCTCTAAGGTAGAATGAGCCTATTTCCGTTATATCATTTGAACTGTAGAAATCCAAATCATTAAGTTCGGCTGTTATGTCACTATCATTTTTCAAAGTCACATTAATCTTCTTTGTAGCGAAATTAATTTCAGCATTTAGGTGTATCCATGAACCGACAAAATCGCTTGACACTGTTTGACCGTTTACAAGCAATGTACTTCCAGAATTGTATTCAACCGCAATTATATGTCCGTCATATTTTTTACTTTTGTTTACAAAACCGTAATTCACGTTGTTACTGTCAAATTTCGGAGATGTATCGCCGATTGAGAATTGACTGTTACCTGCCGTTCCCTTTGGTGCAAATTTAATATCGGCATTTACCGTAACCGTTTTATTTGTACAATCTATAGTATCAATTTTCTGCCATACACCTACCGTCGAACCCGTTGACGCATAGCTTAAATAACTGTTTTCATTATCCTTTGCAACAGTCAATTTAGGACTTCCGCCGCCGTATGTCAACACACTGTCATCAATAGTATAATTTTCAAAATCAGCATAGAAATCATATTCGCTGTCTATATCATATACAAGAGTAAATATGTTATTCTCCTCAAGTTTATCTGCAGTATATACCGACTTTTCTGCGTTATACTTATATGTGTACACCTTACCGTCACGTTTAACAACTTGGTCTTTACGGTAATCAGCCGAAACGGTATACTTATCTCCGACATAGAAATCGCCCGTTTCCGTTACGCTTTCCATAATATCATTACCTTGATTGTCTTTAAATTTAATCGCAATATTCGCCTTTGTTAAATCAGTTGCAGAAACCATTGGTACAGTGATATTTTTCGATTCGGTTGCCTGTGAAAGTTCAAGTTTTTGTCCTGCGTCACGGTAACCGTCTGCTGTTGCACTGATTAAATAATCACCCTCGCAAAGCAAATATTCACCGTTTGAATTAGGTGTAAGCACTGCACCGCTTATACCGTCTTTAACGACAATATTCGCGTCAACACTTTCCTTGCTCTTTGAATCAACCGCACCGAATGTCATTTTATACTGCGGTCCACTGACTTTGCCGATGCTTACATTATCAACAATACACGATCTGTCGGCATATCCATGATTTGAGCTGAAATTTATGCCGCCAAGACTTCCTGTGCTGTCGCCGATTTTTCCTGTAAATTCAGCAGTCTGTCCGCCGTCATATGATACGGTTACATATGCCTTATTTGAACCGAAATCAATTACATTTTTAAAGTGAGTCGGTTTATTTGATGATGAGCTGTTATTTCCTCTTGATATTGCCGCCGACAATTTTGAATAATCATCAAGAACATCATTACCGCCTATTTTAACATTCGTATTACCGGATAAATCATATGCACAAATTTGTGTTGATACGATTGCTTTACCGTTTGCGTCTGTAAGACTGTATGACATTGTTTTACCGCTGTGCTTACCGAATATAATATCAAATTCAACCGTCAATTTTTCGCCTTGTGAAGTTACTACAGGGTTTGCATACTGCATTGACGCACTTCCCGTTGAAGTACCTTTTGTTGAATTGTTCATCAAAATCTGACCGTTATTGTTTACCGTATCACCTGTCAATGTAAACGCATTTGCACCGTTAGTATCGTTTAAGTCGGTATCAAATGTCCACCTGCTTATCTGTGTTTCTTCGCCTTGAGTATCAGGAGTTATATTTTTTACAGTATTCTTTGTTTCATCATAAGTACTGTCCTTATCCACTCCGACACGAATATAGTATTTTCCTTCTTCTTCATTCCACGGAATGTATTTGTAGCTGTCACTGTCAAGTATTTCGCCGTATACATACTTAATATTATCCGCCGTAATATCCTCCGATATTTCGCAATCAGCTGCCAATACAACAGACTTTTTACCGTATAAAGAACTGAAATCTGTTTTTAGAGTTATATAGTTGTTCTCTGCCTCTGACTTAATCTTACCGAACGTTTTAAACGGTGCAATCGGCTGCATATCGGTTAAATTATCTACTACATATATCGCATATGCCGTTGTATTATCTGCCAAAGCCAAATTGACTTTTACCGTTGTTTGGCCGTTTATTTCAGCTTTATTCATAGCTGTTGATACCGCATTGCCGTCCTTATCATAGCCGACAGTAAATACAACCGCATTTTGTGTATTTTCGGTTAAACCGATTAAATCAACAGTCTTTACAGTATTATTTTCCACTGACACATTACCTACAACTGCCTTTGGCTCATATGTCTTGTCAATACCGCTGACTTCCGTATCTTCCGTTACGGTTGATGTTTCTTTTGTTGTGTTATATGTTGTGTTGTAGCTTTCAGGTGCTCCGAAATACGAATTTATATTATTCTTAGAAAGCACCATTTTGTCTATGACTACGCCTGTTGACACATTGTACACTCTTACAGTATGATACCCCGCCTCAGAAACATTAATCTTTGTTGTAAGCTTTTCACTGTTGCACAATACGCCTTTTGACCATGCGTCCGTCTTGCTTCTGCTTCCGCTGTATTTATTAGTCCCGCTTAACACGATAGGAGTACCGTCATCTATCGCTACCGCCAAACGCATAGTTCCGCGTTCATTGAGAGTAGGCATACGATAAACGTCCAATGTGTATGAACCTGCATTTGTGAAGTAAACCTTGTACTCCATATATGCCGCTGAATTGGTCAAATCACTTTCCTTTGCATTTGAGGCTGTTTCAGGATAAGCTTTCATTGTGTTTCCGCTTCTGCCGAAGTCTTTCTCTTCTTTCCATTCATAGCCGTTTACATCAAATTTATCTGTGTAGTGTTCAGCTTCTATCGAAACAACTCCGCCTGCCTCAACATATGTTTTTTCAGAAATTTGTTCTGTCGGATTTTCGATTGTTACGGCAATCTGCTTTGTATCAACAACATTATCACCTATTTTTTGCTCAACGGTAACCGTTGCATTGCTTACTCCGTCTGCCGCCTTTGATTTATCAACACTTATATGCACTCTGTCACTGCCGTATGACGTTCCGCTTGTCTTGTCAAATACAAGTGCATTTGAGTCTGACGTAATTTCATAGTCAAGGCCGCCGTAACCTTTGTTAATTACGTCAATAAATTTATCATATGTATCATAAGTCGAAACTGTCATAGTCGGATTATCCGAATAATCAGTCTGCGAATCGGTCATTACCGCAAGTTCGGTATAATCAAGCGATGATACTTTCGGTGCGTTAAGTTCTGTAGTTATATGTGCGTCACAACTTTGCAATTTTGACGGATTGTTATTCATAATGTTATTCCACTTGCCACCCAGCATAGAGTTGTAATAAGCCATATCCGTATTGATTTGCTTAACCGCCTTATCAGCTTCTTCAGCATACTTATTAGCCGCCGCACCTCTGTTTTGGCTTACATACAGATTTGCTCTGTCAGTCTGTACATAGTCGATAGCCATATTTGTTGCGGTACGTATAGGGTACAATGCAAGTTCAAAAAATGACGCTTGTTTATCTGTCGGAAGTTTTTCATATAACTTTTCCGCTCTTGCACAAATATCTTTATATTCGTTTATATATCTTTCACCCTCATCACCGTATGCAGTCATTGAAAAATCACCTGTTCTTAAAAATTCAGGTCGCTTTGCGTTTGCAATTTCATAATACTTATCCATTATATCAGCATATTCTTTTGCATCCGTTTCATTCATATTAAAATCACGTTTTGCGTTCTGCTCATATATTGAAGATATTTCTGTATTTGATGTTGACCATACGTTTTTAGCCAAATCGGCAAAGTATTCAATTTCTTTTTCAGCCGGTTTCAAGTCACCTACGTTTAATATCCAAACCTTATTTGCACCCATATCATATGACTTTTTAAGTTCTTCACGAATAAGTCCCGGCTGTGTGCTTGAAAGCCACAGATAACTCGTAGGATAACCGTAATAAGAAATATGATAGTAGATACCTGTTTTACCCGCTCTTGCACGTTCCGAATCGTCCGCATTTTGACGTACATATCCGTAGTTGTCATCTGTCCACATAATTGTTACATCATCGGGAATTTTTAACGCTCCTGTGTTATATATCGCTTGTACATCTTTATACGGAATAAATATTTGAGGTATATCCTCGATTTTACGACCGTCAGTGCAAAGTTCTTCTTCAAGGATTTTTCTTTGTGTCGCAATAATTTCGTTTAATGCGGTTGTTGTATCCATATTTGTTGAGAATGAACCGTCATGAACACCACGCATACCAAGTGTATAGATATTTTCGTAACTGCCGTTTGTCCTTACACTGTCACGCCAGTAATCAGCCAAAAACTCCTTATTATCAACCGCATTACCGTCACTGTCATGATCAGTCCACATATACGAAACCGCTCTGCCGCTGTCGTCCTTTGTATTGATGTACAGCTTTTTGTCAGGGTGATCCGCAAGCCATTGTTGCTGATACGGATAAAGTTCACCAAGGTTATTTCTCAAAAGCGGCTCAGCATGTGAAGATCCCATAACTATACCGTATTTATCGGCAAGCACCGCATTTTCGGCGTCCAAATGGAATGCGTTTGAATACTGGTGCATCGCAGGCCATAGAGTGTTAGCCTTTAAACGAAGAATAAGCTCGTATATCTTTTCATACGTTTCCTTATTCATATTTCCGTCACCCATTGAGGTTGACCATTGGTTTAAGTTGTATTCATCATTTAGGAAAATTCCTCGATACTGAACACTCGGCTCATCTTCCGTATACCCCTCTTTAGGAAGATTGATATATAATTCGTCCGCTTTTTCAGGCTTTACGTCCGCCCACCATTTCCATGGTGACACACCGATTTTTTCACAGAAATCATATATGCCGTAAATCGTACCGCGTTTATCCGAACCGGCAATAATAAGATTACCGCCGTTTTCTTGAATGGTAAAACTTTCCCATTTATCTTTTATTTCTGAAACGTCAATCGCTCCTATTTCCGCAAGTGAATCTATCGCCTTACTATTTCCGAGTGTACCGACTATAATATTTGCATCGCTCCAATCATTATCTGCCGGCATAGTTGCTTTCGGCGTTTCGGTATATGTATAGCTGTTTGCAATCGGCGTAACAGTCAATTTGTCATTTTCTGTTTTCCACACAAATGCTTTTACCGTTTTACCTTCAAAACTCGGAAGTTCTTTAAAATGCGCCGTTCCGTTTGTACTGTTTATGTTGTCCTCCGATATAAGCACCTTTTCTATCGTTCCGTCAGTGTTGTACACCGCAATAATGCCTCTGCCGTTTTCCGTAAGCAACTTGTAACCGTCAACAGACATACTTGCCGATGAAATATTAATGCCAGAAATTTTCACTTCATCTGACATTGACTGAATATCTGCATTAATCGTAACAGTCTGCCCCGATACGTCCGATAAATCGTCTTTCATATCTCCCACTGCACGAATTACACTCTCATAATCATTGCTGTCAACATAAATTTTAGCTTGCTTGTCTTTTCCGATAAGCTTAACACCTGTATCAGCAGAAATGTAACCCGATACGGAATTGTTTACCGTATTGTCTGCCAACGCCGTCATAGGTACGGCTGTCGGCATCATCATTGCCGCCACAATAAGTGCTGAAATAAACTTTTTCATATACCTTTCCTCCATAATATATTTGTTAATTTAATTATATATTAATAAAGATATATTTTCTATGACTATATTCGCTTATTTATGATTTTATTTAACTATATTATCATTTAGTGATTTTAAGCACAAAAAAACTCAGATTTCATAGAAATCTGAGTTTTTGGTAGCGGTAAGTGGATTTGAACCACTGACACTGCGGGTATGAACCGCATGCTCTAGCCAACTGAGCTATACCGCCGTAACAACAAAATCTATTATACACGCATTACATCATTTTGTCAACACTTTTTTTAAAAATTTTTTAGAAAATTTTAAAAAAGTTTGATTTTTGATGAAATCTGTGTTATTATGATACACGTTAATGTTTAAAGCAATATATTTGAAAGGATTTATTATATGGAAAGAGAAAATTTAAAATCGAGATTGGGATTTATTCTCCTGTCTGCCGGCTGTGCGATTGGTATAGGCAATGTTTGGAGATTCCCTTATATTGTAGGAAATTACGGCGGCGGAATATTTGTGTTATTTTACCTATTCTTCCTTGCCTTAATCGGCATCCCTGTTTTGACAATAGAGTTTTCAATAGGTCGTGCAAGTCAAAAGAGTACCGCTAAAGCATACCAGGAGCTTGAGCCGAGAGGTACAAAATGGCACTTACATTCTAATTTTGCGATTGCCGGCAATTATATACTTTTGATGTTCTATACCACAGTAGCCGGTTGGATGTTATATTATTTTTATAAATTTGCCGTCGGCGGATTTGTCGGTTTGGACACCTCTAACGTAAAAAATACATTTAACAACCTTTTAGCCTCCCCCGCTACCATGACATTTTGGATGTTGGTTGTTGTTGTTTTGGGATTTGGAGTTTGCTCATTGGGACTTCAAAAAGGTGTCGAAAAAATTACTAAAGTTATGATGACCGCACTGCTCGGACTTATTATAATTCTTGCAATACACGCAGTCAGACTTGACGGCGGTATAGACGGTGTAAAATTCTATCTTCTGCCGAACTTTGAAAAAATACAGGAAGTAGGATTTTTCAATCTTATAACAACCGCTATGAACCAAGCATTTTTCACACTTAGTATCGGTATGGGATCAATGATGATTTTTGGCAGTTACATTGATAAATCACGAACTCTTTTAGGCGAATCAATAAATATTGCTCTGCTTGATACATTCGTTGCTATAATCGCAGGACTTATCATATTTCCGTCATGCTTTGCTTTCAACGTTGAACCCGACAGCGGTCCAAGCCTTATATTCATAACATTGCCTAACGTATTCACTTCAATGAAAGGCGGCAGAATTTGGGGCAGCTTGTTCTTCCTGTTTATGACTTTCGCGGCATTTTCTACGGTTATTGCATTGTTTGAAAATATACTGACTTGTTGCGTTGAAAAATTTAATATCACAAGAAAGAAAGCCGTACTTATTAATATAATAATTATATCGGTGTTGTCATTGCCTTGTGTGTTCGGATTTAATATATTATCATTACTCCACCCATTAGGCGGTGAGTCAACTATTCTTGACTTTGAGGACTTTCTTGTAAGTAATCTTATATTGCCTGCCGGCTCACTTATGTACTTGTTTTTCTGTATATCAAAACGTGGTTGGGGCTTTGACAATTATCTTAAAGAGGCTAACACCGGTGTCGGTCCGAAAATCCCAAGATGGATTAAACCGTATTATAAATACATTATGCCGATTATTATGCTTATTCTGTTGATACAGGGAATTGTTAATACATTTATATAGCATAAAAGGGAATCGTTTGAATGCGATTCCCTTTTGTTCTTAATAAACATCTGACTAAAGTGTTTCTAAGCGCCACAGGTGCTCTCACAAAAAGGTGGTAGCGACTTTGAGCCGTTGTAAGTACGTTTACAAGCGAACAGGCGAAACGAGCGTGCATTTTTTGTGACTAAGGAGAAGCAAGGCAGCATAGCGAAGTTTTTTCTGTCAAAGAAAAACGGAGCAAAGCGAACTTTGCTCCGACGTGGCGCGTCTGACAGGATTTGAACCCGCGACACCAAGAATCGGAATCTTGTGCTCTATCCAACTGAGCTACAGACGCATATATTAATATTAACATATGCGTCTTACTTTGTCAATCAATTTATGAGTTCAACCGTACTTCCCGCAGAGCCTTTTTTTACAACAATCTTTTTATCGATTCTGTCTTTCAATTCTGAAATATGCGATATAATACCTACCATTCTGTCACTTTTCGAAAGCGAATTAAGCACTTCTATCGCCTGTTCAAGTGATTCATTGTCAAGTACACCAAATCCTTCATCAACGAACATTGACTCCAATTTAACACCGCCTGCGTTACGTTGTATAACCTCCGAAAGTCCAAGTGCCATACATAATGACGCCTTAAACGACTCACCTCCCGACAATGATTTAACGCTCCTTTGCTTGCCGGTATAATTATCAAACACATCAATATCAAGACCGCTGTGAGATTTCAAATTACTGTCGCCGTCATGCTTTACAAGTTCAAAACGACCGTTTGTCATATACGAAAAACGCTTATTGGCCTCATTTAGAATTGAACTAAAATATGCCGACTGAATGTACTGCTCAAACGCAATTTTTTGACGTTTTGAAAGTTCACCGTTTGCCGTCTGCGAAATATTCAGATATGTAGAATATCGTTTTCCACTTTCGTCAAGTTCCGTTTTCAACTTCTGCGTTTCGTCCATTATACGCTTATTTATACTGATATTAGCAGTCAAGCTGTTCTTTTGTTCCGTTATTTCCTCCAACGAATTTTCTGTTTCTTCTTTATCTGCCTTTAATTTTTCAATATCAGTCTTTTCTGCCTTACCTATGTTTTCCTTAAGCATCTTTATTCTCTCATTGCAAGCACTTAATTTATTGTCATACTCCTTGATTTCATCACGCATATCTGATATATTTTCAATATCACTTACCAATATTTCAAGAGTATTTTCATCATCAATGCCGTACTTTTGCATTGCTTTTTCAAGCTTTTCTTCCTGCTTTTTTATACGTTCGTTTTCCGTTTTAGCCAAAGGCTCGTTTTCGTTTATAACAGCTTTGGCATTGTCAATGACTTTGACACAATCATTATAGTTTTGTTCGGCAATTTCAAAACTTTTTTGCATTTCATCAATCCGGGTTTCTAAATCGTCAAGCGTCTTTTCCGCCTCGGACTTGTTTTTACAGCTTATCATTTTTTCAAGTGCTGCTATTTTGTTTTCGTCACCGTTTATAACTGTTTTCAAATCATTGATTTTAGCCGTAATTTCTTCGATTTTTCCATCGGTTTGATTGCATTTTTCGGTGTATGCGTTTAAATTTAATTCACATTCAATTCTTTCTGTATTGCGTTTTTCGGCAATTTCAAGCTGTTCTTTTGCATTTGCAAGCTCATTTTTGATATTTTCCGCAATTTCTTCGACTGTATTTTCAATTTCAATATCCATATCTTCAAGTGCGGTTTTAATTGAATTTTCAATTTTTTCACATTCATTCTTTTCTTTACTTGCTTTATCGGCAATTTTTCTGCACTCGTTATCCGCCATATCGGCACGTTGTTTCATTTCGTCAAGTTCATTTTCCGAAGGTGCGGTATCACTTTTTTGAGCAATGCAAGGATGATCTGTTGAACCACATACGGGACACGGCTCATTTTCGTTCAAGCACTCTGCCAATATTCCCGCCTGCTCTCGTAAAAATAAACTGTAACCGTTATTATAAGTTTCTAAAGTTTGCTTATATAACTTTTCAGCATCTGTATATTGCTCCGAAAGTTTCTTATGTTTCTTTTGATGCTTTTTCAAACTGTCACAGTCAAGCATAACCTTTTGTATTTTAAAATTATGCTTCTCTTTTTCTTCATACAGGCTCTTTACCTTTTGCAGTTCGACTTCGGTTGATTTCAATTCAGAAAGTTTAATTTTTTCGTCTTCTGCTTTTTTCTTATCATCATTGAATGTAGCCTTTAATTTTTCCGACTCGTCATTAGCCTTTTTCAATGACTTTTGATTTTTTGCGGTTTCCTTTTTCAAACTTTCATATTCATCATAATATTCAAGTTCATTTTTTAATCCGACTGCCTTTTCCGAAAGCGTTTTCCTTTCATTTTCTCTTGCTTTTTCATCTTCAAAGATTTTCTTTAATTCGTCGTGTTTTTCTGTATTTTCTTCAAGCACTTTTTTGTTTGTCGAAATACTTTTTTCAAGTTTTCCGACATTTTCGCGATACGATTTAAGCATTGTTAAAATAGGCATTACGTCCTTATTAACACTTTCAAGTCTGTCTGTATCTTTTCTTAAACTTTCGATTTTTTCACTGTCATCATTTAGCTTTTTCAGTGTTTCTTCTTCCTTTTCAAGCGATTCGATAAACTTATTTGTATTTTCCGCCAAACTGATTTCGTCTGAAAGTTTCTGCGATTTTGTTTTTAAACGTTTTTCTTTCGCCGTAATACTCTTTTTATCTTTTTCCCAATCGCCAAGCAAGTTCATCAGTGCATTTATAAATTCATCTGTCCTTGTTGAATCATATAAAATCCAATCATCTTCATTATCACTTACAACGCCTTTTATTTCACGTTCAATACTGCTTTTTACAGTTTCATAATCACGTTTTGCATCATTGGCTAACATTTTCGCACGATCTTGAAAACGCCTGTATAAATCGGTATTAAATATTTTTCTGAATATCTTTCCGCGTTCGTCCGTGCCTGCAAGCAACAGTTTTAAAAACTCACCTTGCGCTATCATTGCAATTTGAGTAAACTGTCCGCAGTCGATTTTCAAAATATCCGTAACTGCCGCCGTCACTTCTTTTACACCCGATTTCACACTTCCGTCGGGATATGTAATTTCCGCTTTCGGTGTTTCCTCTGTTTTCAAACCCTCACGCTTATATCTCGGATTTCTCTTTATTTTATACACTTCACCTCTGTACATAAACTCCAGCTCAACAAACGTCTTTGTATCTTTCTTTGCAAAGTCACTTCTAAGCATAGTATTTTCACGTCTTTGTGTTGCCGCCTCGCCGTACAATGCAAAGGTTATTGCATCAAATATCGTTGATTTTCCCGCACCTGTGTCACCTGTTATAATATAAAGACCGTTTTGATATTTTTCAAAATCTATTGTCACTTTTTCAGCATAAGGTCCAAATGCACTCATTGTAATCTTTAACGGTTTCAATTCTCTTTCACCTCCTCTAAAATCAAATCGACCAACTCGGCTTTTTCACTGTCTATTTCCACACCGTTCTGCAACTTATAAAAATCATAAAAAAGTTCATTATCAGGCTTAGTTCCGACCCCTGCCGCCTCATATACACCTGTTGTATTTCCTTTCATATCACGTTCAAATTCAAGCTGCATAACATTCGGATACGCACTTCTTACTTTATCCATTGCGTCTATTATATTGTCTTTGTCGGTAAGCGTGATATGTAAATAATCATCAGAATCTGCCGCATTTATTACTTCTTTAGACAATATATTTTCAATACTGCCCTTAATCATTCGCATATCGTGCAAAGGCTTTAACGGTATTGTTTGCACTGAGAAATCATCTGCATCGACTATTGTAACGGTTTTATCATATTTTGCCTCCGAGAATGAATATTTCAGCGGTGAACCGCAATATCGCACTTTTTCACTTAACGACTGCGGTCTGTGGATATGTCCCAAAGCCGTATAATCAAAATCATCAAACACCGATATATCAATATTATCAAGACCGCCTACAGATACACTTTCCGAATCACTTCGCATTGTTTCCGCACCTGTTTTTGTAATAAATTGATGTGACAGTATAACGTTTTTCTGCGACTTATCAATATCCGTATTCTCAATAATCGTCCTTACCGCGTCCTCATACGTTTCAACTTCGGGGTAAAACCTTCTTACCATTATCGGCTTTACGAACGGCAACATATAAAAATTGACATCATCAATTTTCACCTTGTGAAGTTCACCGTCAAAAACCGAATATATATGCACACCGTTATTCTGCATTATTTTACTTCCGAACCCCAATCTTTCCGGCGAATCGTGGTTGCCGCTTATTATTAATGTCGGTATATCTTTCGTGGCAAGCTCCGTAAGAAAATCGTCAAATACCGTAACCGCCTCGACCGCAGGTATCGATTTATCATACACATCGCCTGATACAATAACCGCGTTAATTTCTTCATTTGCGATTATATTAAGTATTTGTTCAAGTATGTATTTCTGGTCATTTATCATAGAAAACTCATTCACGCGTTTTCCTATGTGCAAATCGGATAAGTGTATAAACTTCATTGTGTTTCTCCTTTGCTTTAATTTGTTATCACTATTTTAACCCGACTTTCAATTCTTGTCAAATCAGCGATTTTTTATTTTAAAAATTATTTATTTGCACACAATTTCAAAATGTGTTATAATAAAAGATTACGCAAAAAGCAGTGCTTTACACACTGCTTTCATTACTCTCATCATTGTTATTTTCTTTTGCTTTTTTCTGTTCAAGACGTTTATATGTCCATTCTCTCACAAGAGTATATATCACCGATGTAAACGGTATAAAGAACAGCATACCTGCCACTCCCATAAGGCTGCTGCCTATTGTAACAGCCGCCAAAACCCAAAGTGACGGCAAGCCGACCGAACCGCCGACAACTTTCGGATAAATTAAATTACCCTCTATCTGCTGAAGTACAATGAACACAATTACAAATATAAGTGCTTTCATCGGGCTTACCATAATCATCAAAAATGCACCCACAATACAGCCGATAAACGCACCGAATATCGGTATAAGTGCCGTAAAAGCGATTAAAACTCCAATCAAAAGTGCATACGGCAATCGTATTATTGACAGTGTAACAAAGAACATTGTACCCAAAATCAACGCCTCAAGGCATTGTCCCGTTATAAAGTTTGAAAAAGTTTCATTGCTCAATTTTGCGACATACGTTATTTTATTCACTATTTTTTCAGGCAAAGCCGCCTGCATAAACATATTGACTTGTCTTTGAAGTGTTTCTTTTTTCGCAAGCAGATAGAACGCAAATATCAAGCCGATAAAAAATGCCGTTATTCCAGATACAACAGCTTTTGCCGCCGTAAATGTACCGTTTAAAACATTTCCCGCACCGTTTTGTAAGAAATTTATCGCCGTATCCATAAGTTTGTCGGTATTGAACTGCAAACTTGCAATCCAATCGTGGATTTGCGTATTATTACTGAACATATCCTCTGCCCATTTCTGTACTTTAGGAAAAAATGCTTCTGCCGATTTTGTAAGTTCTCTCACAGTTCCGCCTATTTGCGGCACAACAATAAGTATCACACCCGCAATCACTCCGATTACAAGCAGAAAAGTTATAATCATACTGAGCGGTCTTGCGTATTTCTTTTGTTTTCCGTTTTTGCTTTTGAACAGTAGCTTTTCAATCGCTCTCATAGGTATATTAAGTATAAAAGCTATTATTCCGCCCAAAACAAACGGAAAAATTATTCCCCACAAAAGTCCTATAGCGTTTCCGACCTTTTCGTAGTTCTGCACTATAACCAACACTACAACCGTGAACAATATTATTCCGCAAATTTTCTTTACATTTTCTTTGGTTAAATTCACATTTTTCACCCTTTCAGATTATGATTTTATAAATGCAAATAAGCTGTCACATAAAAATGCAACAGCTTAAATTTAATTAGCCCATCATTTTCATAGCGTCTTGCAGCCACCATTCACCGATGTCAATAGCCTTATAAAGATTTTCTCTTTCGCACTTACGATAAACCTGACCTTTGCCAAGCTCACCTGTGTTGTCCATAATCTGTACCTTAACTTTTGTAGATACGTCCACATCTTGCTTTTTACTGCTTTCCACGATGTCAAGAGCAAGAATAAGCTTATCTTCCAAATTTCCGTAATAAATTCTGTTCCCGCATCTTAAAAGCGGCTTACCTTTGTACATAAGACCTTTTTTCTTTTTTACCGCTGCCATAACCAAAATCCTCCTTTTAATCTCTCTATACTAAATTATATCCTTCTTTTACGGCTTTTATATTCATCTCTATAAGTTTATGCTTGTTTTCCGGCAAAGATTTCTTCATTGTGTATTCAATTTCATCGATTGTAAACAATTCCGTTTTCTTTAACACAGCACCGAGCATAACCATATTTGCAAGACCCTTATTACCTATATTATGAGCCGTTTCGGTAGCATTCACGCAAATTTCGTTTACGTCCTCTCTTTCCACCCTTCTGTCTATAAGCGACGTATCTATAAACACATATCCGCCGTCCGAAACCGTATTTTCAAATTTATCAAGTGACGGTTTATTCATTGCCACAAGGATATTCGGTCTTGTAACAATCGGCGAGCCAATCGGCTCATCATCTATTATAACGTGACAATTTGCAGTACCGCCACGCATTTCAGGTCCGTATGACGGTAGCCAAGAAAGTTTTTTGTCTTTAAGCATTGCCGCAAACGCAAGTATTTTTCCTGTAAACAAAATACCCTGACCGCCGAATCCGGCAAGTATCATTTCACAATTTTTCATTATTTATCCTCCTCGACGTCCTCAATATCTTTAAAAACACCAAGCGGATAATACGGAATCATTTCATCTCTGACTCTCTGCATAGCCTCAACAGGTGACATTCCCCAATTTGTCGGACAAGTCGAAAGCACTTCGACTATTGAAAATCCCTTACCGTTAATTTGATTTTCAAATGCTTTCTTTATAGCCTTTTTAGCGTCCTTTATATGCGGTACGGAATCGGTCGAAACTCTCGCAATATATGACGGCCCGTCAAGTGTGGCAAGCATTTCGCACACTCTTACGGGATTACCTTGTATTTTCGGATCACGTCCGTAAGGTGATGTCTGCGTAACTTGTCCCGGAAGTGACGTTGGTGCCATTTGACCGCCTGTCATTCCGTAAATTGTATTATTGATGAATATAATGGTTATATTCTCGCCTCTTGCGGCACTGTGTACTGTTTCGGCAGTACCTATTGACGCAAGGTCGCCGTCACCTTGATATGTGAACACAACCCTGTCCGGCAGTGAACGTTTTATACCCGTTGCCACTGCAGGTGCTCTGCCGTGCGCCGCTTGTACAACATCAAAGTCAAAATAATTATGTGCCGTTACCGCACAGCCTACCGGCTCAACCGCAATGGTTTTGCCGCTAATATCAAGTTCATCAATGACTTCACATACAAGTCTATGCACAATTCCGTGCGAACAGCCTGGGCAATAGTGAAAAACTGTATCGGTTAATGAATTTGGCTTTTTAAATATAGTTTTCATATTATTGTACCTCCTTCATTATGCTCTTAACCTTTTCCGCAACCTCATCGGGTGTCGGTATAATACCGCCCGTACGTCCGCAGAAATAAACAGGTGCACTGCATTCACACGCAAGCTTAATATCTTCAATCATTTGTCCGGTACTCATTTCAACGGACAAAAACGCTTTCGGTTTAACCGTTTTAAAAATCTTTTCAGGGAACGGCCAAAGTGTTATCGGACGTATAACGCCCACTTTTATTCCTTCTTCACGAAGTGACTTAACCGCCGTTTCGACAACTCTTGAAGTAATACCGTATGACGATATGATTATATCGGCGTCATCAATATCATGTGCCTCATATCGCTGCAAATTTTCTTTGACAACGTTATACTTTTCCTCACGCTCCAAAACTTTCTTTTCAAGTTCTGACGCCTCAAGATAAAGTGTTTCAACGACGTTTTTCTTACGTTTATTATCTGTTCCTCTTGCCGCCCAAGGTTTGTCGGCGTAAATCGGCTCAGGTATTGCATCTAAGTCGACAGGCTCCATCATTTGTCCCAAAGTACCGTCACCCAAAATCATAGTCGGAATTCTGTATTCATCGGAAATATTAAATGCTTCGGCTGTTAAATGAGCAAGCTCCTGTACGGAATTAGGTGCTAAAACAATTAAATGATAGTCACCGTGTCCGCCGCCTTTTACAGCTTGGAAATAGTCTGACTGTGCTGGTTGGATACCGCCGAGTCCCGGACCTCCGCGAACTATATTTACAATCACACACGGCAAATCTCCTGCCGCAAGATAGCTTATTCCCTCAGCCTTTAGACTTATTCCCGGACTCGATGAACTTGTCATCGCTCTCATTCCTGCCGCAGCCGCACCGTATACCATATTTATCGCTGAAACTTCACTTTCCGCTTGAAGAAATACTCCGTTTATTTTTGGCATTTTCTTCGCCATATATGCCGAAAGTTCCGTCTGCGGTGTTATCGGATAACCGAAAAAGTGACGACAGCCCGAACGAATTGCCGCCTCTCCTATTGCCTCATTACCTTTCATTAAAACCTTTTCACCCATCTGTCAGTCCTCCTCAATCGTGATAGCCGCGTCAGGACAAATTGTCGCACAAAATGCACAACCGATACATTTATCTTGTTCAAATATTTCAGCGGGTTTGTAACCCTTTTCATTCATTTTATCGTCCGATATTCTAAGAATTTTCTTAGGGCAGACACTTACGCAAAGTTCACAACTTTTACAACGTTCTTCGTTGAAGATAACTTTCTTCAAAAAAATCAACTCCTTTGTTGGGTTTTCACTGTATTTCCCACGGTCTTAAAATACAGATATTCATACGAAATACAGTATCCTTCAAATTCGTCGGAACGTTTGAAAGAGCCTTATCAATTCCGCAATTTTTTGTTATGACTATACCCATTTTCTTTGACAGCATTTTAATTTCATCGTATCCCGAAAATAAAGTATTTTCGTCTGTTTGGTCGGATAAATTCGTATTATTGTATATATCCGTAAATTTCAAACGTGATGCACTCTCTATTCTCTCTGCGATTTCAATTAATTCATCATTCGTTCTTGTCAGAGGACGTTTTGTATTAACAATAAAATGCATCTCATAACCGTATTTATCAAAATATTGTTTATACTGTCCTAAAGCCAATGCACCGTCATCGTCACCGCCGACGTCGAAAACAACAACAGAATTGTCATTATTAAACACGCTTAAAATATCAAGCGGCATTGTCGGCATATCAACATTTGACGACGCATAATTATTTGCAACAACTTTTATTCCGTTTTTCATTAGTACATTTCTTGCATCATTTGTTCTGAAATAAGGGTTTACAATATCCAAATCAACGATTACAACATCTTCGCCCTTCTTTTTCTCTTGTAGAGCAAAATTCAGTGCCACCTCAGTTTTTCCGCTGCCGAAATGACCTGTAAATATATGAATTCTATTTTTCATCTCAACTCCTATAAATAACAAATTCGTCAAAAATATAAATATATTATACCATAGCTTTTATAAAAATTCAACAACTTTATATGAATTATTCCTCTTTTTCGTACATAAACTCTTCAATTTTTTCTACAAATTCAAACTTTTTACTTCCTGCAATATATCCGCAATATGCCGCCAATATTGGCACTATAAGCATTAAAATACCCGAATAAATCGTATATGTTCCATTCGCCAATCCCATTATGCCGTTATACGGGAAACTCCAATAATAAAAAATTACATTAATTATTGTAGGCACAACTCCGTGAATACCGATTTCGTCACTGAACTTTGCCCATACAAATGCAAAAAGTGCCATCAAAATCGCTGTAACAACGGAAATAAGCACACCGAACATAGCACCTTTTAATTTACTCGGCTTTAGCGGTGTATACGATTTGTTATCTCTTATTGCAAAGTTTTTCGCAGGTATATACAGCATTGCAAAATTTACACCTATGAATATAACAGAAATTATTTCCTTGGCAATATTCATTGACAGGAAGTACCAAAACGCAACCAACCCGAACACAAATGCCACACCTGATGCCGCAACTTGCATTAACAGCATATATACAAACTGATATTTTACAGTTATTTTCATTGAATCTTTCATATAAAATACACTCCTTATATTATTTTCCTACGGATATTCCGGCAAGATACCCCGACGACCACGCCCACTGCAAATTATATCCACCGCAGTCACCGTCTATATCAAGTACTTCGCCTGTTGCGTATAAACCGTTTACAAGCTTTGATTCCATAGTATTCGGGTTAAAATCGTCCGTAATCACGCCGCCTTTTGTAACCTGTGCATTGTTCCACGACATTGTACCCGTAATTTTAAAATTCCATTTTTTTATTGTTGAACATATACGTCTGATTTCCTTTTCACCCAGCGTTACCGCATATCTTGAAAGCGGCTCAATTCCGCAATATTTTAAAAGTGCCTGTCCGACACGTTTGTTAAACATTCCGACAAAGAAATTTTCAAGCGTAATTTTAGGGTTTTGATACATTCTTACACTTATCATATTATATAATTCGTCCTCTGAATATTCGCTCATTATATCAAGCGAAATCGTCTTTTGATTTTTCAGCCGTGACGAAAGTGAGAACACCGCAGGGCCTGATAAACCGTATTCGGTAAACAAAACTTCGCCGTATTCTTTAAAGTTACCGAGCGATACATTTGCATTCAGCTTTATACCTTTCAACTTCTTAACAACATCCGTTTCTGTTTTAATCTGCACAAGTGACGGTGAAAGCTCCGTCACCTTATGACCGAAACTTTCTAAAATTTCATATCCGACACCTTTTGAACCTAAATTCGGTGCGGCTTTTCCGCCTGTTGCGACAATTACGTTGTCGGCATATTCGCTCTGTCCGTTATATGAAATAACATTAAAACCGCTTTTCTTTTTCTTCACTTTTTCGACTTCAAACGATGTTACAATCTTAACACCGAGCGAATCAAGTCTAAACCTCAAAACATCAAGCACCGCAGATGCTTGATCCGAATACGGATACACCTTTCCCTCATCTTCGGTTTTACTTACAATACCGAGTTCAGAGAAAAATTCAAGTGTTTCTTCCACCCAAAATTTATTTCTTGCACCCATTATAAATTTAGGATTTCTGCCGTGATAATTTTCAATATCGGCATTCATATTAGTCATATTACAGCGACCGTTGCCAGTTGCAAGTATCTTTCTGCCTACCCTTTCACCGCTTTCATATATTGTAACGCTGTTTCCGTTTTGTGCCGCAAATATCGCCGCAAAAAGTCCGGACGCCCCTCCGCCTATAACCGCAATTTTCTTACTCATTATTTTCACTTTCCTCTGACATTTTCTTCATTTCTCTGGCTGTAAAATAGTCCGACATAATCGCACGAATTATCGCAAGAACAGGCACTGAGAACAACATTCCCATAAAACCGAACAATGCGCCGCCGACCGTAACCGCGAAAATAATCCACAAAGGTCTGATTTCAAGCGAATCCCCCATAATCTTAGGGCCTAACAAGTTTCCGTCAATCTGTTGAAGGACAAGCAAAACAACACCAGTCCAAACACCTTTCCACACACCGCCTGTGATGAACGTTACAATCAGTGAAATAACAAATGATATAATCGAGCCGAAATACGGTATCATATCCATTGCACCGATAAACAGACCGAGTATAAGCGCATACTTAACATTCATAATCATAAGCACGATACTGCACACAACAGCCATTATAATACTGCACATAAGTCGGCTGTAAAGATAATTTGTAAAAATATCATTTATACGTTTTGCGTGTTCCGTAATTGAATTTGCACGCTTTTCTTTTAGGAATATTCCCATCAACCGAAAAATCCCCTTTTGCAGCCGTTCCTTGTCAATAAGCATATATATTGACGCAATCACCGCAACAAATATATCAAACAATCCCGTTGTCATATTGTATACACCCTGTGCGTACTTGCCGAACTGCGACATATCTATTGACGTAACTATCTTATTCATCTCACTGTACAAATCAATACCATTTGCAAACAAGCTTGATTTTTTGATAATTTCAAAGTTATTGATGTAGTCTTGGAATGAAGTTATATAATTCGGCAAGTTGTTATACAAGTCCATAATATTCTTGTACAATGCCGGAATTAACATTCTCAAAATTGCCAGAACAGCCATAATCGCCAAAACATATATCGTTATAATACTTATGCCGAGCGTATGTTTTTTTATAAATGACTTTTTCGATTTAGAAAGCCATTTTTGCATACGTTTTGCGGGTATGTTGAGGATATACGCAATTATAAATGCGATGAAGAACGGCTTTACCGCGTCAAAAATTTTAGCCAAATACTGCGTTATATTATTAAAGTTATCAAAAGTTTTGTACACCGCGATAACTGCCACACAAAATACAAATGCAATTATCCATCCGTAATATTTTTCAAATCTCTTCATTTTTTCTCCTTAATAATAAAGGACGGAAACACTTCCGCCCTTTTATCTAAAGCATATATTATTCAGAAACAATAACAACAAGCTTACCGATAAATACGCCGCCTGAAATTGTACCTTTAATTTCTACCTTTTGTCCGACTTTGATGTCTTTCATTTTCTTTGCAATACCTGCAGCCGTTACAAAAGTTGTATTTCCGTCTTTGCAGAATGCTTGTTTTGAATCTGTTGATCCCTCCGGCTGTACACTGATTACGCCGTAAGAAGTATTAATTCCCGTAACGACACCGGACATTGAACCCGATGATTCTTGAGTTGATGTTGCGACAATCTTTGTTATTGCGTCACTTTCAACTGTAAGTTTTACAATATCGCCGACTCTGAAATCATAAAGCGTCTTTTCTTCACCGTTTATAAGAATTTGTACGCCGCTTGGAATTTCATATGTCTGTTCCTTATTGTCAACCTTTACAACCATAATTGACTTAGTTGCAATAGTAAGTGACTGAATTGTACCTTCAACAACCTTTGTGCTTGAAGTTGCGTTGATTTGTGTGATTACACCGTACTTCAATGTAAGTGTAACCTTATCGCCCTTGTATATACTTGAAAGGTCAACAGTTGAAGTATTTTTCTTTACAACAACGTCACTGCTTACAGCATATGTTTTACCGTTGTAAGCATCATTTCCGTGGCTGATTGTTATTTTAATATCGTCACCGATTTCCATATCTTCGATTGTTGCACCGCTTATTGTAGTTGTCTTTGATTCGCCTGCAAGAGATGCGATTTTACCGTTTACAAGATTTACTGTTACAACGTCACCGTCTGCAAAACTTCTTACAGTTGCCGGTGAGCCGTCATATGTTACCGATATATTCGACGCACATTCATAAGTTTCGTTTTCTTCCGAATCATCAGGCTTAATCTTTATTGATACAACGCCGGATTTAACAGATGAATTAACAAATCTGCCTGTGATTGTTCTGTCCGGTTCACTCGATACAGTGTCAACGCTTACAAGTGTATTACCCGACTTAACGAACACTGCCTCAACACCCGAAACAAGTCTTGACGCTTGTATTTCGTCACCAAGGCTCTTTATAACTGTACTGTCTGTATATGTGTATTGAGTTTCCTTGCCTTTTGAATTTGTTGCCGTGATTGTCTTGTTTTCGGTATCAACAGTTGTTATCTTATTCTTTTCAAATGTATAATTTGTCTTGTCTACAGTTCTCGAAAGCATAACTGCCATTTGACTTCTCTTAACGGCTGTATTAGGTGAGAATAGGCCCTCTCCCATACCTTCCATAATTCCCGCGTCTGTTGCATAAGACACATACTGAATAGCATTTGACGGCACTTCACGTGCGTCTGTGTAATCAAGCACTACACCCAATTCTGAAAGCGCTTTTTCTTCGCCGCCCATTGCCTTAGTTATGATTATAGCAGCCTCATAACGTTTCATCGGTGTATCTTTTTCATCATCTTTTAGGTATGTATCAAGGTCTGTTTTCTTCAAAGCACCCTTATACATCAGATATGCGATTTCATCAGTCCCCCACTTTAAGCCGTACTCTTTTATAACACTGTCGAACTTATCGTGTGCGATTTTCAATAATTCAGTATTAGCAGAATCATTTGAACCCATTGCTCTTGCGAAAAGCGACAATGCCTCAAGTCTTGTTACATCATTGTCAGGTCTGAATGTATTGTCCTCATAACCCGAAATAAAGCCCTTGCCCGCCATATCATTAATATATGACTTTGCCCAAGCAAATTCTTCACTGTTAATATCAGTAAAGCGAATTGATGTTGACGGTGCTGCTGTAGGTGTAGCAATAGGTGTATCTGTTGTGGTATCTGTATCTGTCGGTGCCGCAAATGCAGGTGTTGTCATAGCAAGTGCAAGCAATATTGCCGACGCTGTTTTTATTACTCTTTTCATTATAATTTCTCCTTTTCCAAACATAACATTGGTTTACATATATCAATTTTAACATATCAGTTTTATTTGTGCAATAGCTTTTTGCGATTTAAACAAAAATTAACAAAAAATTAACTTTCGTAATGTTAATTATTGAGAACAAAACTCAGTTGCTACTTTAATATAGTCCGAAAACCTTTCACATTGTCAAATATTACAGCTTGAAACTTACTGTGTTATACTGTATTATCTCACTTGTGGTTGATAACAATTCACCCATTTGCTATTTAGGATAAGGGGCAACCCCAAAGGAGGTAATTTTTAAATGAACAATTTAAAAAAGCAGATTTTATCTGTCGCAGTTGCGACAAGTACAGTTCTTTCCTGTGTTCCTGTAAGTATGGCGGCTATTCCGGCTGACGTACAAGGTACACGTTACGAAGAGCCTGTACAAATTCTTTCGGCACTTAACATTATGGTCGGTGACGAAAACGGTGCTTACAGACTTGATGATACCATCATTCGTTCTGAAGTTGCCAAAATGGCAATACACGCACTTGGACTCGAAGATGCGGCAGAATCTTCAAAAGGTCAGACTATGTTTGACGACGTTTCAGCCGAACACTGGGCTAACGGCTATATAAACCTTGCAGTATCTCAAGGCATTATCGAGGGTGACGGTGACGGTAATTTCAGACCTAACGCACCTATTTCATATGCAGAGGCAATGACTATAATGGTTCGTGCAACAGGTTATACGGTATCAGCCGAAGAAAACGGCGGTTATCCTCACGGATATATGAAAACCGGTACTTCAAACGGTCTTGCAAAGAATGTTCAAGGCTCATATTCAGACAAAATTTCAAGAGGTAACGTTGCATACCTTACAACAAACGCACTTGAATCAAAACTAATGGAACAAACAGGTTTCGGTTCTGACGGCAAATATGAAATTACAGAAAAAACCCTTTTAAAAGACAAGTTAAAAGTCACAAAAGATACAGGTCGTATCACAGCAATAGAAAACACTTCCCTTACGGGTTCATCATCACTTGCAAAGGGACAAATCAAAATTGACAACAAAACTTACGAAACAGCCTACAATATGAATAATCTATTAGGTTACAACGTAACTTACTATGTGAAAAACGAGGGTAAAAACGATGAATCGGTTATTCTTGCAATGCCTATTCAAAATCAAAACAATGATTTGACAATCTCATCAGAGCTATTCTCAAAACTTACAACAAAGAACGGCAACACAGCCATTGAATATTTCAAAGATGAAAACACTTCAAAAACAAATACCGCAGAAATTTCATCAGACGCCACACTTATTTATAACGGTAAGTATCAGGCTATGGACAAAAACTTGATTGACCTTACAGATAAGTCGGGTAACATTACACTTCTTGACTCAAACAAGAACGGTAAATACGATATTGTTTTCGTAAAGAATTATGAAAACATCGTTGTAGACAGCGTTTCTTCAACAGGTAAAATTGTTGATAAGTATTCTCAAAAGGTGTTAAAGCTTGATGATACTGTTGACTTCAGAATTACAAAAGGTCTTGAAGAAATAAGCGTTTCAGATCTTGCGGAATATGATGTACTTTCAGTTGCGGCAAGTCTTGACAAAGAGCTTTACGAAGTTGAAGTTACAAACAAAACCGTTGAGGGCAAAGTAACCGGTAAAGACAGTAAGGGTGTTCTTATCAACGGTACAAAATACAAAGTTGCGGCAAACTACACCGATTCAATCGACATCGGCAGTGAGGGTGTATTCTATCTTGATACAGACGGCAAAATTGCGGCGTTTGACGCATCAAAAACTCTAAGTTCAAACTATGCTTATTTGATGAAAGCATACTATACAAAGAATACAGAAAAAGCGTCATTCAAGCTTTTCACAAAGGACGGAAAAGAAGTAACTCTTGACGCAAACAACAAGATAAAATTCAACGGTAAAAGCAATGTTAAAGCACTTGACGTTGTAAATTCACTAAACACATCTGAAGATGTAACAGCAAGTCAGCTTGTAACTTACAGCACAAATGCAGACAACAAAATCACTGCCATAAACACTGCCGTTGATAACAGTGAAAGCGGTGCGGTAAACACTGACAAGTTCACAAAGAACTATGACCTTACAAACGCAAAATTTTCAAAAACTCTTTCAAAAGTAGGCAATGTAAGAGTTGATGACAATACTGTTATATTCGATATTACAGAAAATACAGATGATTACGCAATAAGAAATATCGCTATGTTTGAGGACGGTCAGACATACAATGCGTCAGTTTATGATATGTCTGAAAACTATACCGCAAAAGTTATGGTTGTTACAAATTCACAAATTAACGCAGCAGCCGATTCTTCAATCGCAGTTGTTAAAGATATTGTGAAAGCAACAAATAATGATGATGAACAAACAGATATGCTTGTAGCACTTGTTGACGGCAAGGAAGTATCAATTTACGCAGAAAGCGAAAATATCCTTGTAAACGGTGACAGAAAGTTGCAAGAAGGCGACATCATTCAATACAAAACTAACTCAAAAGGCGAAATCGTAAGCATTAGATTACTTCTTGATATAACTGCAAAGAATAACGAATTTACACTAAACCCAACCGACAAACTTGAAATAGTATACGGCAAGGTTACAAAGAAATTTTCAAATTCCGTAAACGTATCTGTAAATGATTCAAATACAGTAAACTACACTATCCCGGCTGAAACACCTGTTTACAGCGTGGATACAACAAAATCAAAGAATCCGATTACAGTTGCTGAAATCAGTGATATTCAAAACTTTGATTCAGACGAAAATAACAGAATCTTCATAAAGATTTATGATGATGTAGTTTCTGAAATCGTAATTATCAAGTAATAACATTTAATCTATCAGCTTAAAATATCTTCTCTTTACACGACAAAACGGGTGTTCATTCAGAACACCCGCTTTATTTTAATTTTACCCTTTTATCTTGTGTTTTCCTACAACATAATTATACAATAAAAATTTTGGTAAATCAAACGTTTTTGAATGTTGTAAATAAAATGTAAGCGTTTCAGACATTGTTTGTAATCATAATGCAACATTCTACGACATAGTTTTCCAAAGTCCGTGCAAATTGCAATATGAATACACCGTAACAGGCACATTTTCCGGTACTTCAAACGTTGCAATCGGATCGTCACCTTTTTTCAACGTGATACGCTGTTCAAGATATTTACTCTTTACTTCTATCCACTGTATGCTGTGTTCCTTACTCATCGGATGAAGCACACGCCCCACGCATACGGTTAAGTTATTCCCCTCCCTTTTGACTATCGGCAAATGTTTTTCTTCCAGAGCAATCAATTCATTCGCCTTTAATAATTCCATAGGCTTTCCGCAGCAAGTCAAATCATCACAGCAATGCGGTGTTATCGACTCCAATATCGCGTCACATACACCGCATTTATAAAATTTAGGTTCATAAAGCAATTTTGCCCTCGCCTCCTTTTTCTTTAGTATTTTCTAATTTTAGTAATTTATACTAAAACCACTCCGATAAAAATATAAACGCAAGTGCTATCAAAAGAAGTTTGTCGTCGCAATCGTCAATAAGCAATACCAATGCAACCACAATAAGTATTAAATCGTCAGTACCCAAACCGCTTAAAATTCCGCCGTTGTCGTTTTTTTCGCATTTTTTCTCAATTTTCTCCTCTTTACATTCTATTTCTTTTTTGGGTGGCGGCATAGGTTTCCTCATATCCTCATTACGTCGTTGCACCGGAATCGGCATATCATTATAGCTATATGTCCTATACATCTCGCCACCTCCAAAATCATATTATTTTTTCAGCATTTTTGTTACGTTTGTAAGCCCCAAAAGCCTTACCGCCGAATCAATAGAATGTTTTCTGCCCTCACGCATATACGGTTTTAACGAAAGGAGTAAATTTGTTCTCGGATCGTTTTTGTTCACCGCCATACTGTCCATAATATTTTTTATCTGCATAATTTGATTTAAGCCGTTTGTACTGTCAATTCCCTCCGATGTATTATCCGCAGAAGAAAGTGAATTCATTACAGTTTTAATTTTGTCTTCCGCATCATCACCCAATATATTTTTGAGTGTATCCATTGCGTCTGCCATTTCACTCACCTCTTATAAATTTTTCATAATCTTCATTAAATCAGCCGTACTGAGTCCCGATATTCTTTTTTTTACTTCATTTGGGTCAAGTTTTGAAAATTCCTGCAATAATTTATCTTTATCTGTTGAATTGATGTGACTCTTTAATCTTCTTCCGTCTGCCGAATTTAAAAATTTATTTATCTCTCTTAACTGATTTTCATCAAAATCCTTTAACATTCTCTCTAATCTGTTCATAATCCACCATTCCTCTCTTAAAATATACTATGTTACCTCCTTTTATTATATTCCGCAATAAAAAAAATGAGTATGTCCAAAAACATACTCATCTAAAACAGTGTTTTATTCAACAACTTTTACGCTCTTTATGTCGCCGGAAGTTTTAACATACTTTGAATACAAATCTACATTTCTTCCGACAGACAATTCCGTACTGTCCTCAAGGATATAGTTATCGTCCGATTCCTTGCCTGTTGCTCTGATTGTCACATAGCAAGTATATCTTCCGGGCAATTCAGGGTTTTTAAGTTCACCCGACGCTGTTGTTGACTGCAATGTTGCATTTTCAACCTGTACATCAACAATTTCGCCCAAGTCTTTTTCAGACTTTTTATCTGTAACCTTGCCTTTTTTCTCAAGTGCGTCAACAGTATACTGTCTTACGCTTTCAACTTTAAGTACATATTCAAACTGTTTATTTGATTTAACCGCACCAGTAACACTGCTGCCGTATCTTGCCACAATCCCCACTATTACGGCAACGACAAGCACAACAACAAGAATATCAATAATGCTTACTTTTCCGCCGATTTTTCCGTTCTTATCCACGATACATACCTCCTTTAGTCATCTATTCCTATAACATAGCCTGTTGACGCATATCCTTTACCTCTTACAGGTATTTCCGCGCCGACTTTAACTGCCGTACCTCCTGCCTTTATAGCAAGATCAGAAACATCCGTATCAGCCTCAATCGTCACATATACGTCATATTTACCTTCTATAACTTCGTTTGAGTAAGTACCGTCAATACTGTTGTAAACCATAGTTACAGCCGGTTTTGACTCAACATTTTTCACAACTCCGCCGTCTTTTTCCGTAAGGCTGATTGTTACGTCATCACCTATCGTGATTGCATTTGCAAAGTCCTCGTCTTTGTTTTGAACCATAACTGTAAAATCAACCTTTTCTTTTTCACTTCCGCTTGTAAACGACGGAAGAATTTTAATTGCACCAACAACGATAACCGCAAGTATAACCAAGATTATTATTGCGTCTATCGCAGTGAATTTTGCTTTCTTCTCTGACATTTATTTATCCTCCTTATTTCATCAAATCAAGATATACTTGTTCTGTTTGTTTCGTCATCGCCTGTGCCGTAAAAGTCTTTTGGAATATCTTTTTAGCACCTTGCGACATATAATCGTAAAGTTTTTGGTCTGTAAGCAATACTTCAAGATTATCAGCCAAAGCCTTTGAATTTTGTTTCGGAACGATATATCCGTTTTGTCCGTTCTTTATAACCCCCGGATTACCTCCGAAATCCGAAACGACTGCCGGTATTCCAAGACTCATACCTTCAAGTAAAGCAAGCGATGTAGCCTCTGTACCGAATGATGCATTCGCCTGAACATCGGTTATACTCATAAGTTTATCTACATCAGATATAAAACCGGTAAATATAATCTGTTCCTGTCTGTTCATATTTTTAACTTTTTCTTTTAAGTGATTTTCATATGAACCTGTACCGGCAATATAAAATCTTGCTTTTATTCCTTTTTGCAAAAGTCTGTCCGCCGCCTCGATAAAATAATCGTGACCTTTTATATCCTCAAGACGTGCAACGATTGACACCGCTTTATATCCGTCGGGAAGATTGAAGCGTTCTTTTATAATTCGTTTTTCGTCTGTCGAAACAGGTGTAAGTCCGTCAACGCCGTTTAAAATGACTTTAATCTTGCTTTCCTTAACACCCGTATCAGTAAGGTTGTCCTTTGCCGCCTCTGCAACGGCAATAATACTGTCCGCATAATGATTGTTAATCATTCCGTTTATAACCTTGCCGATACCTCTTGATATTTTCTTTGACGGTTCAAATACGCTGTGACGCGTATAAACAACCTTTGCCCCCGCTTGTTTTGCCGCAATTCTTGCTGACATACTTGCATGAGTATGAACAATATCGGGTCTTTCACGTTTAAATATCATTCTAAGTTCCTTTACCGCCGCAAAATCAAGCGACTTATCCGCAATTCCGTCAACCTCGATTACAGGTATATTCATCTTGTCAATATGCGGTTTTAAAAGGCTGTTTTTCGGAAGAACTACTTTTACGTCAAATGTGTTGTAATCAAAATTTTCAAGCAGTGTAAGAAGACATTTTCCCGCACCGCCTATGTTTGTATCCGAGGACACTTCTATTACTTTTATTTTTTTCATAGATTACTCCTTTCACAGAAATTCCAAACTAATTTAAAAATTGTTCACAGTACCGCTTTGCGGCTCACGGTGCCGTACATAGGTACTGCCCCGAGCAAAAAGTGGTGCTGCGGGCAATTTTAGTCAGTCGTTTTTAAGTGTTTCAACGCTAAACCCAAACCTAACACCATAAAGAATACTGCCATTACTCTGTAGTTGTAGAATGTATAGTCAAACATACTCTGTGCCAAAAATCCTATTACACCGCTGCCCAAAGCCAATGCAAGCATTGAGTCCATGCTCTTTTTATCATCCATTCTGTATACATCAGACATTTTCTTTACAAATACAATTTGCATTACCAAGAATACTCCCAGTCCGCTTATGCCTGCCTCAACAAGAAGTTGTAAGAACAAGTTATGTGAATGAGGTGCTATGATAGCGTTGTATGAGAAGAAAGGATATACCTGTGAAAATGCCGCCTCGCCCATACCTATACCGCCGAGCCAATAATGTTTCATCATTCCGAGCGTACCCATCCAAATATATACACGATACGATGTTGACGAGTCCTCCATATTGCCGACACTCATTATACGGTCAACAATAGTCTGCGGTATGATAAACGGCAATATACACAACACAATCGGTATAAAGCCCCACCATTTTCCTTCATAGAATGTTACGAATATAACTACGCTCAGCATAAATCCGATCCAACAGCCTCTTGACTGTGTAAGTACCAGACACAACGCAAGCACAAGGAACATTAATCCGTACGCCCATTTTGAAAGTTCTTTCCACTTGTTTTTAAGCATATATACCGCCGCAACAGGAAGTACCAAAAGCAAGTATTCGCCCAGTACGTTCGGATTGCCGAGTGTTGAATATACACGCATTGTTGCGTCTTCAAACATTTCTTCATCAATCCACGCATTTGAAGTTGTCCAACCGAATGCGTACTGCATTACACCGTAAAGTGCAACAAGTGCACCCGATATAACAAATATCTTAAACAATCCGTAAAGCTGTTCCTTTGTCTTAACCGTATTCACTACAACAAAGTAGAATGTTAGGAATACAAGATACATCGCCCATACTTTAAGACTTCCCATTCTTGCGAATGATGCAAGTGACGATACAAGCAATACTCCCAAAAGAAGTAATATACACATACCTACACCGTCAAACTTCCACTTGAAGTTTTCGTCCGAAAGCGATTTAATAACAAGTGACAAAGCCGTCCATAAACATATACCGGCAAGTATCATTGTCGGCATAAAAGGTGCTAAAAATACCGCCGCATATACACCCGTAATCGGTGCATACATAACAAGCACCATACCGAACAGAGCAAAAGGTATTGCCAAGCCGTAAAGCTTTGAAACGCTCATTACCGCTCCGACAATAATACCGCACAAAAGTGCAAGTACAAGTCTTAGCTTGCCATTTGTATTCTTTTCATCGTAAAATTCAAAATCAAGATTTTTAAATCCTGCCGCACTTTTTATTACACTTACGACCTTACTCGGATTTAAAAACGACATAAGATTGAAGTTAAACACACTCATAATCGCACCGATAACACCGACAATCAAAGCGATTTTCGACAGGCGCATACCTACAATACTGTAACATACAACCGTTGCAAGAATCATTATACCGAAAAAACGTGTATTCACCGCCATAAAATTCTGTATATATACTCTCGCCCAATGACATATAAAACTGTTTTTTATGTTGCTTTCCACAAATTTTCCGATTTTCTTTTTTATAAAAGTTAAAAACGTAAACGGACATCTGACAATTCTTACCGCAACACTGTTTGACTCGTTTTGACCTATATTTCTGATCCAAGTCATAACAGAACTGTTTTTCCAAGAACCTGATATTCCGTTATATATCTTCATAAGCAATTTGCAAAGTCCGCTTTTTCTGAACGCATTTGCAAAGCTGTGACAAAATGCCGCTATTGAAGACAGTATAAAACTATTCATCTTCTCACCCTTTCTTTTTTATAATACTTTTTATATCGTCCTCGCCCGTAACAAAAATCATAATACCGTATATTATAACTCCTGTCACACCGCATATACCGCAAGTGAGGATATTTCCTACAACACCGTCAAATCTTGCACCTACAAATCTGTAAACGAAGAATACGCCTACTCCCATAACAGCCGCCGATATAACGGCTTTTATCATATTCAAAATATCTCTGCCTTTTATCATATCGGGATACTTTCTGTGCATACAGAACCAGTTCAAAACCGCATTCACGATTGAACCGCCTGCCGCCGCAAGTGCAAGTCCGTTGGTTGCCATTACATTATACAGTACATACGCAAGCAAAATATTTATGACCATACTTATAACCGAGTTTCTCATAGGCGTTCTGCTGTCCTGCAGCGAGAAAAATGCTTTTGACAAAATCTCATTAAGTCCGAGTCCAAGCATACCGACAGAATAGAATTTAAGCAATGTGCTTATTGCCTCAACATCCTCTGCACCCATTTTGCCGTAGCCGTAAATAACAGACGCAATCGGTTTTGAAAGAACTATAAATCCTGCCATAAGCGGTGCTATTACAAGCACAATCGCACGCATTGAGCTTACTGTAAGTTTTTTCGCCTCATTGTCGTTTCCGTCCGCAACCGCACGTGCAAGTTTTGGGAATATCAAGTTTGTAACCACAAAACTGAATACTCCGACAACGATTATATACAGTCTGTTCGACTGCTGAATATATGTTACCGCAGAATCGATATTTGACGCAAATCTTTGATTGACTATTGAATAAAGCGGCTGTACCCAAGTTGATATAAGCATAGGTCCTGCAAGCAAAAGCATTTGCTTTATATACGGATCTTTAAACTTAAAATCAGGTCTGTACTTTACTCCGAATTTTTTTATCCAAGGTATCAGTATTATAAACTGCAAGCTCCATGCAATAACCATTGTTACCGACAAACCGTAAATACCGAACTTCTTGCCGAATACCACATAATAAAGTATAATCGCCAAATTCGATACAAGGCTTATTATTGACGGAATATTGTACTCGCCGAATGACTGCAACAATCCGACAAACGAAAACGCCAGTCCCGTAAATATTACCATAGGGAACATTATCGCGGTAAGCTGTGCCGCAAGATTGTGCTTGTCGGCTGTATAATTCGGCGCTTGTATGTTCACAAGTACATCTCTGAAAATTATTCCGCCCACAACGATAAATAAGGTTATACAGACAATAAGCGTTACGAACTTATTGACAAATTTCATTGCCTCGTCTTTGCCTTTTTTCGACATTATATCGTTGAAAACAGGTATAAATGCCGCAGATATAACTCCGCCGATTATGACATCAAACAACGTTGTAGGAATAGTTGACGCGGTTAAAAATGCGTCCGACTCCAAGCCGGAACCGAAATATGCTGTTAAAAGCGAATCTCTTACAAGTCCGAGTACCTTTGACAAAAGCGTTGCCATTGCCATAAAGCCTGCCGTCAGGAGCATTTTCTGTCCGGAAGTTTTTTCTTTCACAGCGTCACACTCCCTTTTTCATAAAGCTCAATCGCATATTTGCCGTTAAGCTTTGCTTTTTCTTTTAAATGGCTGTAATTTTCTTTTAAATCCTGCTTTATCGTGTCGTAATTTGCCACACATTCATCAAGCATTTTCTTTAAATTTTCATCTGTTACTTCATTTACGTCAACGTAGTGTCTTTGATGTGTATATTCCATAAAGCTGTTTATCTTAGGGTCATACACCAGGCCGATAAGCGGTACTGAATTTATCGCCGCATAAATTAATGTATGAAGTCGCATACCGATACACATATCAAAGCATTTAATAATTGAAAGCATTCCCTCAACGGAATAACGTTTCTTGATAATTGCCGATTCATGTTTCATTTTGCGTTTTATGTTCTGCATTATAGCTGTGTCACGACTTGACTGCATAGGAAGAAATACCGTATAGTAGCCGTATTTTTCGTATGCGTAGTCACAAGCGTTCGCAATTTGAGTTTCAAAGTCACTGCCTAAGTTCTGCCACTTTCTTACCGACACTCCGAGCAGTTTTTTATCACTCGGAACACCCTCATTTTTCAAAATAGCCTTTCCGAGCTTTTCGTCTGCAATATCCAAATCAAGTGCAGGATCGGCTGTAACCTTTACATTTTTGTTTTCAATACCGATTTCACACAACGTTTTATATGAACGTTCATCACGCAATGTTATAAGGTCAACTTTATCAAGTATTTTCTTGGTTTTCTTGATATTGCCCTTTCTTTCAAGCGGACCTATACCGTTTGAATAAAGCATAACTTTCATATTTTTCTTTTTTGCCATTGCGATAACCGTAAGATAATACCAAAGTGACTTTGTACTTGTTCTGTCCTGTATCAGTGTACCGCCGCCCGAAATAAGCATATCTGCCTTTTTCATATGTTTGGCAATCTTTAATACATTCAATCGATTTATAGATTTAACCTTGTAATATTCCATTGTTTCGGCAGGGTTTGCACTTAAAACAACTATGTTCGGACTTTCCTTATACTGCTTTAAATCATTTATAATCGCCTGCAAAAGTGCGTCATCACCGCTGTTTTTAAAGCCGTAATAACCTGATATAAGAATTTCTTTGTTTTTCTGCAATGCCCAGTCATAAACCTTTATACTGTCATCAGCCATACGAGTTACGGAATATTCTTTCTTAATAAGTTCTCTGCCGTATTCGCCGAGTTCTTTCTGCTTATTTTCGTCAAGATTGAAGAATTCAAGTACATCACGTTTTATAAGCTCACTGCTTGACATTTCACATCCGCGGCAACAGAAGTTAGTATCAATGCCGACTGCAAGTTTGCTCTCATCAAACAATCCGATATATCCCTCGTTACCTGCAATTATAACAGGCTTGTCCGCCGCCATCGCCTCAAGAGCCGCACGACTCACACCCACAAACAGTTTACACGGTGCAATAAGTTTATTTATATCTGTTCTTGCACCTGTAAGTACAATGACATCACGACCCAACTTTTGGTTTACGCTGTCAGCCATAGTTTTTACATTATTATAATCATCACCTGCGCCGACAACTATAACTTTTAAATTATCAACCACTTTGTCGATTTCCGGAACTGCTTCGATAAGCTGTTTTGCAACAAGGCTTCTTGATTCGTCCAAACGGCTTACATAAGTTATAACCGTGTCTTCATCTTTTATACCGAGTTCCTTTTTTATATCTTCACAATCTGTTTTAGGTGAAAACTTTTCAGTGTCAATACCGTTTATCGTAACATTTATATCGCCTGACGGTATGTGATAGTTGTCCATTAAGTATGTCTTTATATCCTCCGACACCGCAACAGTCTTTTCACCCCAATCGGTTATATATTTAAGACCGTAGCCTGTATTAAATACCCAATGTGCCGTTGTCACAAACGGAAACTTCATTCTCTTGTGAAGTTTTCCCAATATAAAAGAAGGGATTCTAGCGTGAGAATGAACTATGTCTATTTTTTCGTCTTTAATTATCTTCTTCAAAAGTCTTGCCGATTTCAGCATATTCAAAGGATTTTTATTCTGCAAAGGTACTGCGTAATGCTTTATTCCCGAGTCCTCGAGTTCCTTTACATAAACACCGCCGTTTGATGTAACAATTACATTAAAGCCTTTTCTTTTAAGCTCTTTTGCAAGTTCGACAACGTGTGTTTCCGCACCTCCGATATTTAACTGCATCAATGATAAAAGGATATTTGCACCTTTTTCCAAAGTACTCACCTGCTCTTTCATACATACTTATTTTTTATTATATCATATTCTGTATTAAATTTCAATCACTGTTTTTGTCGGCAACTTATATACTATGTTACAGCAATATTCACAAAATATCTGACATTTATCAAAAAGTATTTTACAAATTGTTTGCGATGTAGTATAATAAATTCATTATTATAAAATCAAGAGAGGTATTTTCTTATGAACAACAAAAAAAGAAGCATGTTTTCAGGCGGATTCGGATTTGTTCTTGCTGCGGCAGGAAGTGCGGTAGGATTGGGTAATATTTGGCGTTTTCCTTACCTCGCCGCAAAATACGGCGGAGGTATATTCTTATTATTCTACATACTTCTTGTCGTAACATTCGGTTTTTCACTTATGATTGCCGAAAACGCAATCGGACGTAAAACAGGTAAGAGCGGACTTTGTGCATTCCGCGAACTTAGTAAAAAATGGGGATTTATCGGAATTATCGCAACGCTTATTCCCATGATTATTCAGCCTTACTACAACGTAATCGGCGGTTGGGTTATCGAATATGCAACAAAATATATAACAGGCAATCATCAGCTTTTGGCACAAGACAGTTTCTTTACTGATATGCTTGCATCACCGCAAAGACTTCTTATTTATCAGTTTATATTCTCGGCAATTACGACTTTTGTAATTTTAAGAGGTGTTCAAAAAGGCGTTGAAAAGTTCAGTACAATACTTATGCCGGTACTTATCGTACTTGCAATAATCGTTACGGTATACTCAATTACACTTCCGGGTGCTATGACGGGTGTTAAGTATTTCTTCATTCCCGACTTTTCAAACTTTTCAATTCAAGGTGTGCTTGCCGCAATGGGACAAATGTTCTACTCACTGTCGCTTGCGATGGGTATTATGATTGCATACGGCTCATACTTGCCTAAAGACAGTGATCTTGAAAAGAATGTAGGCAGAATTGAACTTTTCGATACAGCTATCGCTATATTGGCAGGTCTTATGATTGTTCCGGCGGTATTCGCTTTTTCAGGCGGTGACCAAAGTGCTTTGGGCAAAGGTCCAAGCCTTATGTTTGTGACATTGCCAAAGGTATTTGAAAGCATGGGTATGGCAACGGTTATAGGAAGTGTATTCTTCATACTTGTTCTGCTTGCCGCACTTACTTCTTCCATTTCAATTATGGAGGCTATCGTTTCTTCGCTTTGTGACCGTTTCGGTTGGGACAGAAATAAGACAACAATCTGTGCAGGTATCGGTTCTTTCTTATTCGGTATACCGCCGATTTTAGGATACAATGTTTGGGATAAAGCGACTTTAGGCGGTATGACAATTCTTGATATGATGGACTTTGCCACAAATTCAATACTTATGCCTATATGCGCATTGCTTACCTGTATATTTGTCGCATACGTTATCGGCGTCAACTCAATACACGATGAAGTACGCATATCATCAGCATTCAAACGTCAAAAGCTTTTCGATATTATGATTAAATACGTTGCACCTGTGTTTATCGTTGCAATATTGATTTCTTCAATACTTGAAGCACTCGGAATTATAAAATTCTAAAAAATAAGCGTTCACTAAATGTGAACGCTTTTAATTTTTGTCTTATTGGGTAACAACTCTGTGGAATGTCTTTTTACCCTTTTTGATAATCATACCTTCATCTGTAATCATATCTTCCGTAACAACACCGTTTACGTCATTGTATTTTACATCATTGATTGAAAGACCGTTTTGTTGAACAAGACGTCTTGCCTCACCCTTCGACGGCAACAATCCTGTCTTAACAAGCATATCAAGAACACCCATTCCGACAACGTCAGGTATAACGCTTGTCGGCATATCTGCACTTACTCCGCCTTTAGCGAATACTTCTTCTGCTGTTTTCTTAGCTTTTTCAGCCTCTTCTTCACCGTGTACAAGCTTTGTTACTTCATAAGCAAGAATTCTCTTAGCTTCGTTAAGTTCCTTACCTTCCCACTTTTCCATTTTACGAATTTCGTCCATAGGAACGAATGTAAGAAGTTTTAAGCACTTAATAACGTCAGCATCTTGTACGTTTACCCAATACTGATAGAAATCGTACGGAGTAGTCTTTTTAGGGTCAAGCCAAACAGCACCCGATTGTGTCTTACCCATTTTCTTACCTTCACTGTTTGTAAGCAAAGTAAATGTCATACCGTAAACCTGCTTTTGGTCCTTACGTCTGCAAAGGTCGATACCGCCAAGAATGTTACTCCACTGGTCGTCGCCGCCCAATTCGATTTTACAGTTATACTTACGGTTAAGCATTAAGAAGTCATAGCTCTGCATAAGCATATAGTTAAATTCAAGGAATGAAAGTCCCTTTTCAAGTCTTTGCTTAAAGCATTCGGCAGTAAGCATTTTATTTACTGAGAAACATGAACCGATGTCACGCAAAAATTCCACATAATTAAGGTCTAAAAGCCAATCGGCATTGTTTACCATTATAGCTTTATCGTCCGAGAAATCAATAACTCTTGATAACTGCTGTTTGAAACATTCACAGTTATGGTCAATTATTTCCTTAGTCATCATCTGACGCATATCGGTTCTTCCCGACGGGTCACCGATATGACCTGTACCGCCGCCGACAAGGGCAATCGGTCTATGTCCGTAATTCTGCATATGTCGCATTACGACCATCTGCAAAAAGTGTCCTACATGAAGGCTGTCTGCTGTTGGGTCAAAGCCAATATAGAACGTAACTTTTTCCTTTCCTAATAATTCTCGTATCTCTTGTTCGTGTGTTGTCTGGGCAATAAGTCCACGCTCCAGCAAAACGTCATATACATTATCTTGCATATTCTTTTCCTCCTTCATTAGTGTATTGCCACGAGTACGGCAATCTGTTACATTATACACCATAAGACAAAGTTTTGCAAGATGTTTTTTCTAAATATTGTTTGAACCGAGCAAATTATGATATTTTAGATAATCCTGCGGATTTGTGCTTATAATTCTCTCCACATGTCCGTCTGTCAGTTCAAGTGTCACGTTGTTATACATTTTTAGATGTCTTTGTCTTATTTGAGTATTGTCAAAAAACACAACATCTGTCGGCACTATTGAATAAATCATTTTTTATTTTCTCTCTCCTTTCCTATCAGCTCATACATTTTTTCAAGTGCGTCTTTAAGTCCGCCCATTTCATTTATAAGCCCGCACTCAACCGCCTTTTTTGCAAACAAAATGCTCCCCACATCGTTTGCTATTTCATCAGTCGTGAGCATTAACTGTTTAAATTTGTCGTATGATATATTTGAGTTGGAAACAACAAAATCAATTATTCTGTCCTGCATATTCTGAAAATACTGAAATGTCTGCATAACGCCGATTACAACGCCGTTCATTCTGAGCGGATGCACTGTCATAGTTGCGGTCGGTGCAATGAACGAATAATCCGTCGCAACCGCAAGCGGTACACCTATACTGTGTCCGCCGCCCAAAACAAGCGAAACGGTAGGTTTACTCATTCCGGCTATCATTTCAGCTATCGCCAATCCTGCCTCAACGTCACCGCCTACCGTATTTAAAAGCACCATAAGTCCGTCAATTTCCGGATTTTCCTCAATCGCTATAAGCTGCGGCAGAACGTGTTCGTATTTCGTTGTCTTATTCTGCGGCGGCAATACCATATGCCCCTCAACCTGACCGATTATATTCAGACAATGTATATTACCTCTCGGATTTTTTGTTTCAACACTTCCCAAATCCTCAATATTCCGTCGTTCCTGTTCCGCTATATTGCTTTCTGTATCTGTATCATTTATCACTGTACACACCTCCGTACTATACTTATTATAATGCTTTTGGGTATAATTTATACATATTGCAAATTTTCTGTTATATTATAATTAATGATAATCTATTGTAAAATATCGTTGTATGTGCTATAATATAATGAGTATATTAAGCAAAGGAGTGGATATATATGCCTATAAAGATACCGGACAAACTTCCGGCAACAGCACAGCTCAGAAAAGAAAATATTTTTGTTATGAGTGAAAAAAAGGCTATGCACCAAGATATTCGTCCGCTTAAAATTGTAATAGTGAACTTGATGCCGACTAAAATAGCTACCGAAACACAGCTTTTAAGACTGCTTTCAAATTCACCGTTGCAAATTGAAATAGATTTTCTGCAAATGGATACACACGAATCAAAAAACACACCGTCAGAACATTTGGCAACATTTTATACAACCTTTGATGAAATAAAAGATTCAAAATATGACGGAATGATTATAACAGGTGCGCCTGTTGAAAACCTTGAATATGAAGATGTTGATTATTGGGGCGAGCTTACACGCATAATGGATTGGTCCAAAACTCACGTCACTTCAACATTGCACATATGTTGGGCGGCACTTGCCGGTCTTTACTATCATTACGGTGTGCCGAAGCATCCGTTAAAAGAAAAATGTTCGGGAGTTTTCAAACACAAGGTGAACAGACGCACGGCAAAGCTTGTACGAGGTTTTGACAATGAATTTTACGCACCGCATTCACGTTTTCAGGAAGTGCGTGCAGAGGATATAAAAAAGGTTAAAGAGCTTGAAATTCTTTGTGATTCAAAAGAGGCGGGCGTGTATATCGTATTTACAAAAGGCGGCAGACGTATTTTTGTAACAGGTCACGCAGAATACGACGCAACAACGTTGCGTGATGAATATTTCAGAGATTTGGACAAAGGTAAAAATCCGATAATACCAAAACACTATTTTCCTAATGACGATCCTACAAAAAAACCGATCGTCCGTTGGCGTTCTCACGCTAATTTGTTATTCTCAAATTGGCTCAATTATTTTGTATATCAAATCACACCTTATGATATTGACAGCATAAACTAAAAAGTCTGACCCTGTGGGTCAGACTTTTTAGTTTATGGATATTATTTAATTTCTTTCAGCATTTAATATAAATTGTACATTCTTAACTTCTATCGAATTAAGATTACTGTCATCATCACTGTAATTATAATTCGGATTAATTGAATACCAAGACTTACCGCTGAAGTATTTGCTGTATTCTTCCGTTTGGAATTTACGTCCGTGACGGGCATATATTTCGTTTCTCGCAAGTGCAAGGTCGTGCTTTGACATTCCCTTAATATCATCATTTGTAAGAAGTTTTGTACCCGAATTTGCAAGTATATAGTCACCTGCATAATTCGTTATACTCGTAATTTCATATACAGTATTTCCGTTATACGTTTCCGATGTCGGTACAGCCGTTATCGTGTAAGGCTTGCCGTTTATCTGTTCCGTTGTGCTACCGGCTGAAACAGTTGCGTAATATTTAACATTATTGGTTACAAATGTCATTAAATGTTTTCCGGCATTTGAGTCATATATAACTTCACCGCCTGTACTTAGCTGTGAAGAAATGTTTGAAGATGAAACTCCGCTGTTTTGTGCAGATGATGTATTTGACGATGAGCCTGTACCGCTTGAACTTGATGTACTTGATGATGAACCGCTTGAACCTGTTCCTTTAGATGATGTACTTGATGAACCTTTTGAAGTATTACTCTTAGATGTTGTGCCGCTTGACGATGTGCTTCCGCTCCTTGAGGCTGATGTACCGCTGCCTGTATTACCTGTTGCAGACCACGATTGGCTGTTTGATGATGTACTGTTTTCATCTCTCGGAGATGTTTCCATTGACAACTCAGGCGTCTGTACAGGTTCTTCACTTACCGCAGGTGTTGCGATTACACTCGGTGTTGACACAACTGCCACTGACGGTGCAGGTGTTTCCTCTATTTTGTTTCCGCCGTTGACGTTAGACACAAGATAATACACACCTATTCCGGCAGCTGCAACTGCAAGAGCACAAATTGCACCGATAAGCACAATACGATTACGTCTTTGTCTTTTTCTTTTTTCATTACGGCGACGTTCGATTTCAGACAACTGTTGTTTCTTATCCTCCATCATTTTCTTTACCTGTTCACGACGTCTTCTTTCATTATCATCATAGATTTCATCACCTTCTGAATTTTCTTGTTCTTCAGAATTATCATTTTGTTCATCACCCAAATTTTCATTCAACTCGGCTTGATGTTCCTGATACGCATTTTCTATTTCATCTGTATTAATTACTTTTGTTTCTTCTGCCGCACTTGCATCTTCATTAACTTTTGTACCGCAAAATTCACATTCTTGAGCATCATCCGGTATCTGAGCTCCACATACTTTACATAGCATATATTCTACCCTCCGATTTCAATATTTCATACCTATTCAATTATCATTATATTATGTTCCTCATTTCAAGTCAATATCGTATTGTTTACAATAAAAAGACATTTTACGTCAACCATTTTAATTTTACCCAATTTTCCGAATTTTAACAAAAATAAGGACATCAATTTAGCTATTTGTACGATATGTCAAGCATATTATGTGTAAAGGAGGTTATGAGATATGTTTCTTGGCTGTTTATTTTTTGAATGGATACAGACTGTTTTAATACTTGCCGGATACGTTTCGGGTAATGCGACATTTCCAAAGCCATTAAACAAAAGTGAAGAAAAGAAATATCTTGACTTGTATGCAAAAGGTGATGAAAGTGCAAAAAATGTACTTATCGAACACAATCTCAGACTTGTTGCACACATTGCAAAAAAGTATGCTGACGAAAAAAATCTTGAGGACCTTATATCTATCGGCACAATCGGTCTTATCAAAGGGATAAACACATTCAATCCCGAAAAAAATTCACGTCTGTCTACATATATTTCACGTTGTATTGAGAATGAAGTGCTTATGGTTATGCGTTCGTCAAAGAAACTTCAAAATGAAATTTCCATTGACGAAAGTATCGGCACAGACCGTGAGGGCAACAATATGACTTTTTCGGATATACTGACTTGCGATTCAACAGATATTGCCGACCTCATTTCCGGCAAGCTTGAAGCTCAAAAACTGTACAATGCAATGAAAAAAATATTAGCCCCAACCGAAATAAATATTCTCTGTTGGCGATACGGACTCGGTAATCAGCCGAAAAAAACGCAAAAAGAAATTGCCGATATACTCGGCATAAGCCGCAGTTACGTCAGCAGAATAGAGAAAAAATGTCTTGAACGTCTTTTAGACGAATTAAAAGAATAAGGCTCTCCACAATCACGGAGAGCCTTATATATGAGTTCATTTTTCCAAAATCCTAACTGATTTTTTGACATCTGCAAAATTTTAGTCACCAAATGATATGCCTATTTCCTTTGCCGCCTCTATAATATCGCTGTCAACAGGGACTTTTTTAAGTTTTCCGGCAACTTCGCCAAGCGGTACAGGAACAATTTTTTCATTCTGCAATGCAACCATAAAGCCGTACTGTTCGTTCTTTATGAGTCTTGCGGCAGCCGCACCGAAACGTGTGCAAAGAAATCTGTCATATGCACAAGGGCTTCCGCCTCTTTGGAAGTGTCCCGGAACAGTTACTCTGATTTCGTGACCCGTAACTTCTTCAAGTTCCTTTGCAATCTTATAAGAGATTGACGGATAAGGCATTGACGCACGAAGTGCTTTTAGCTCTTTCTTCTTCATCTTTGCCTCTTCTTTTGAAATTGCACCCTCCGCAACGGCAAGAATTGAAAATCTCTTTCCGGCTTGTTCTCTCTTTTCGATAACTTTGGCAATTTCGTTAATATCATAAGGAATTTCAGGCAACAGAATTATATCCGCACCGCCTGCAATACCTGCATACAAATTAAGCCAACCTACTTTATGTCCCATTACCTCAACAATAAAAATACGTCCGTGAGAAGTAGCTGTTGTATGAATACAGTCTATCACTTCCGTTGCAATATCAACGGCACTTTGGAAACCGAAAGTCATTTCCGTACCCCAAACGTCATTGTCAATCGTCTTTGGCATTGTAACCACATTAAGACCTTCTTCAGAAAGTAAATTAGCCGTTTTATGTGTACCGTTACCGCCCAAGATAACAAGACAGTCAAGCCCCATTTTCTTATAATTATCTTTCATTGCCGCAACTTTATCAATGCTGTTTTCATCTTCAATGACACGCATCATCTTAAACGGCTGACGTGATGTACCCAAAATTGTACCGCCTATTGTAAGTATACCGGAAAAATCAGATTGATTCATCTTCTTGTAATCACCGTGGATAAGTCCGGCATAACCGTTTTGAATACCGTAAATTTCAACGTCGTCAATTTCTTCATACAGTCCCTTTGCAACACCTCTGATTGCCGCATTAAGTCCTTGACAATCTCCGCCGCTTGTTAAAATACCAATCTTTTTCATCAAATCATCCTCTCATTTTAGTTTTCCGATTACGACTCTGTCATTGTCGTTTAAATCTTTTATCACTTCTGTATCATAAAAGTCGTTTTGCATAAGACCTCTTACAGATTCGCCTTGATTATAGCCAATCTCAAATGCAAGCAGACCGCCTTTTTTCAAAAAATTATGTGCCGTTCCGGTTATACGTCTGTAAAAAACAAGTCCGTCCTCACCGCCGTCCAACGCAATTCTCGGCTCATAGTCCTTAACTTCCGTCTGCAACGTTTCAATAACCGCATTTTCTATATACGGCGGATTTGATACGACAACATCATACTTTTTTTTCGGATATTCATTTAATATATCCATTTTATACGATTTCACTCTGTCTGACACATTATTTCTTTTAATATTTTTTTCAGCCGTTTCAAGTGCAATATCACTTATATCAAACAGCTCAACATCTGTATTTTTTTTGTAATGTGCAATACTTATTCCGATACATCCGCTGCCTGTACATATATCAGCTACGGTTGTTTTCTTATCGCCGATTTTATCAATTACGGTTTCAACAAGAATTTCCGTATCACTTCTCGGTATAAGCACACCCTCCCTAACAAAAAAATCAAGTGACATAAATTCGGTTTCTCCGAGTATATATTGCAGCGGCTCACCTTTTTTACGTCTTTCAATCATTTTATTCATTCTGTAAGTATGTTGAGGCATTACGGGCAATTTGCCGTTTAAAACAAGTCGGGTTCTGTCCATTTCCATAACGCTCATAACCATAAGCTCCGCCTCAAACCTTGCATTATCTCCAAGCTGCTTTGCCGTTTCTCTCACAAATTCCGATATTACCATCTGTCGTCCTCTTTATTTTCAGGTATACACGGTTTCATTGATTCAATCGCTACTTCAATTTGCGACGCGTCAGGTTCTCTTGTAGTAAGTTTTTGCAGCCACAATCCCGGTTTTGAAAGCCATGCCACCCATTTACTTGTACTTCTTCCGGCGAATTTTATAATTTCAAATGAAATACCCGCTACAGCCGGCAAAAGTGCAAGACGCATTAAAACACGCAATATAACCATATCCACTCTCGGCAAAAGTGCAAAAAGCAAAATACTCACTATCATAACGAAAAGCAAAAAACTCGTTCCGCATCTCGGATGAAATCTTGTGTGTTTTTTTATATTTTCAACAGTAAGTTCTTCCCCTGCCTCATAGCACGCTATCGTCTTATGCTCCGCACCGTGATATTGGAATACACGTTTAATGTCTTTCATATTTGAAACAATAGCCAAATATCCTATAAATATCACCATTCTTATTATACCCTCAAAAAGGCTTGTAAATAAGTGTGAATCTGTAAATGCCGAAATTGGCGGAATAAGTGTACCGATTTTTTCCGCACCTTTCGTAAGAAAAGTAGGAAGTACCATAAACAAAGCAATACTGAATACAAGTGATATTGCGATTGATACATAAATTACTATATCCTTGATTTTGTCGCCGAACTTATCGTCAAGCCACTTGTCAAACTTACTTTCCGTTCCTTCCTCTTCCTCAATATCGACAAATTCCGCACTGAACATAAGTGCTTTCATTCCTATAACAAGGCTGTCTACAAAGCTCACGCAACCTCTTATTATAGGCAATCTCCAAAACTTCTTTCTTGTTTTTGTTCCGTTTTCCTCGACCTTACATTCAATATCACCGTCAGGCTTTCTCACCGCCACGGCTGTTTTGAAAGGTCCTCTCATCATTACGCCCTCCATAACCGCCTGACCGCCTATTGATGTAATATGTTGCTGTTGTCCTTCTTTACTCATTTATTTTCTCCAATCTGTTTAATATTATCAGCACATACAGTTGCAGCATAACCACGTTGTACAGCAATTACAACAATCACTGCAATCGCAACAACCTGCCGAATCTGAACCGGTACTTGTGGTTGATGTGTATGTTCTGTTTCTGTTCATTACATTGTTTAATGTACTTCTGTATTCAACATTGTTCGGCTCCATCTGTACAGCAGTCTGCAAAAAGCTTATGGCTTGGTCATACCAACCGACTTGCATTCTTGCAAGACCCGATAAATAATACCATTCCGCAGTTTTCGGCAATAAGTTAAGCATTTCAAGTGCCTCACGAATTCGTGACTGTGTTATAAGAATACGAACATTTTGAAAACTTGCCTGTCCGCTTGCGTACGTCTGTGATGTTGAATATCCTCTTGATGACGTACTGTATCCCGTATTAGTCGCGGTACGCTTATTCGTTATCATATCGTAGGCTTTGTTGATTTCTTTCATCTTTTCAGCCGCCAAATCCGCAAGCGGATTATTAATGTATCTGTCGGGATGATATTTTTTCACCAATTCTTTGTACGCTTTTTTTATTGTTTCTTCATCGGCGTTTTCACTAACGCCCAATACTTCATAAGGATTCATTACTTTCTCCTAAAATACTTTTCTGTTTAGCTTTTAGTGCAATATACATAATATTGTCCAAAACTTCTTTGTTTTTGTATATCTCAAGCAAATTATACGCAGACGCCGCATTTTCAAGAGTGAACGTCATTGAGGTATATAAATCCTCTCTAATCGTGTCTTTTATTTCTTGTGCGTTTTTATCCTCATATTTTGCTTTAAAGGTATTGTAATCATTTTTCTTTACGTCTTTTTCCAAATCGTTATATGCGTCAATTATATATATCCATCGTCCTGTATTATATCCAAGCCACGCAAGAATACGTTTTTTATCCTTGTCCTCAATAAAATCGGGTGTAAATAATATTTCAAGAATTCTTGCAAAACAATCGGCTGTTTCATCAATTTCTTTGCAGTTATTTTTTTCAAGCCGACTCAATTCATCAAGACATTTTCTGATACTTTCATATTCTCTCGGATAATGTTTTTTAGCTTTTCTGATGCCGTTTGCAAAAAACAACATACTAAACAACGCTTTTATACTTTTGTCATCGTTCCAATCGTCAAGCAATTTCAAATAAGTGAGTATCACGCCCATATCAGCGGCATAATTTAGAGCCGTGTCATTTTCAACACATATATTTTCACGGATAGGATGCAACACGCATTTTTTATCTTTCATACTTATTTCTTTTTTGCAAACCGAAGATAAAACAATCGCAAGGAATGTTATGTCATAGCTAAGTCCCAGCCTTGCCGATTGCGAACATCTCTTGCCGATAGCCTTACACAATCCGCAATAATATGCTTTAAACGTCTTTAATCCTTGTTCGCTCAACGCATTTTTGCATACTGTAACGTATCCGAACATTAAAACATTCCTTCCATAATAACATAAGTATATTTAAAGTATATCTCAAATCGCCATAAATTTCAAGGTGTATGATATATTTAAGATAAAATTTTATTTTTTATTCATAATTAAGCATACTTTTATCGTTATTATGAGAAAATAATATTAAAATAATGTGACTGGAGTAATTTAATATGAAACACGAAATGACTAACAAAGAATATAATGAATACGTAAAAACAAAAACACCCAATTCAAAGCTTTTTTCAAACTGTTTAAAAGCATTTGTATCGGGCGGAATAATATGCGTAATCGGGCATTTTATTTTAACTATGTTTAAAAAATGGGGACTTGATACAGAAGCCGCAGGCACTGCCACTTCAATCATATTGGTGTTTGCCGGTGCATTGCTTACAGGGCTTGATATTTACCCGAAAATCGCTAAATTTGCGGGTGCGGGAACTATTGTACCGATTACCGGATTTGCAAATTCCGTTGTTTCCCCTGCTCTTGAGGCAAAAACCGAAGGTATGGTGCTCGGTGTCGGTGCGAAAATATTCACAATCGCCGGTCCCGTTATCCTTTACGGTACACTCGCCTCGTTCGTTGCAGGTATTGTGTATTGGATTATAAGTTTGTTTTAAAAAACAAAAATCTTCTTGAAGAAACAAAATTTACTTCAAGAAGATTTTTTAATTATTTAAGTTCATATCCGCCGACAGGACGAATGGAAAGAACGTGGCACATATTTTCACCCAACACGTTCTCAATTTTTGTTTTAAATTCATCAAGCATATCAAGCGGAACAAACGCTTGTACAGTTCCGGCAAAACCACCGCCGTGAACTCTGTACGCGCCTTTGTCGCCAAGTATTTCATCGCACAAAGCCAATGTCAAAGACACTGCTTGATTTTTAGGCATACTTGTTGCGAACACATTTTGCAGATACATATACGACGACTGTCCCGATTTCTTTACAAGCTGTTTAAAAAGTTCAAAATCATCATTTTTCAAAGCCTTAACTTCTTCCTGTGCACGTTTATTATCATTAAAGAAATGGATTGCACGAAGTACTGCTCTGTCATTATTAAGTTTTGCACGAATGTTTTTGATATTCGCCATAAATTCATTTTCATCAACTTCACGCAAAAATTTCTTACCGAAAAATCCCGCAACTGCTTTCATATCAGACGGAATTGTCGCATATTCATCAGTTAAATCTGCGTGATCCGCACCCGAATCAATGATGCAAAGAGCGTGATTATGCTTTTTTAAATCAAATTCAACTTTTTCAACTATCGGTTCTTCCGTACTCTTAAAATCAATAGCCACAACCGAGCCGACAGATGATGCCATCTGATCCATAAGTCCGCTTGGTTTATTGTAATAAACATTTTCCGCAAACTGTCCGAATTTTGCAATTTCAATCGGATTTACTTCGTTATTTGCAAAAAGTCCGTTTATAATCGTTCCTACAAGCACTTCAAAAGCTGCTGATGACGAAAGTCCCGAGCCTTTAAGTACATTTGATGTTGTGTACGCGTCAAAGCCTTTAACATCATAACCCAAATCAACAAACTTTTTAATTACACCTCTTATAAGAGAAATTGCCTTGTCAAATTCCTTTTCTCTTATTTCAAGACTGTCAAGTTCAATCACATCAAGCGGATAGTTTCTTGATTGAATACGAACTGTGTTTGTACCGTTTGGCCTTGCGGCAGATATAACGTCAAGATTAACACTTCCCGCAAGTACACAACCGTGCTGATGGTCTGTATGATTACCGCCGATTTCTGTACGGCCAGGAGCAGAAAACAAAGCAATATCACCATCTTTACCGAATGTTTCTTCAAAGCCGTTTATAACATCAATATATCTGTCCGAATACTTTTTCACATCATTTTTATCGCATGAATACAAATATGTAAGCTTATCATCATATTCACCGTTTTTTAGTGCATTTATTGTTTCTTTTATAGAACGCATATAAAACCTCCGTCAAAAGTAAAGGTGTAACTCAGTTACACCTTGCCTTAATTATTTAATTTTACTCAACCATAAGAAAGTCACTTACAATCTGTTGCATTTCGTCCTTATCGCATACAAGGTCAAATACAACTGACTTATCTTTCAGTTCATAAAGTGACTTAGGAATTTGCATATTACTCTTTTCAGAAAGTTCCTTCAATAGAGTAAATTCGTCTTTACCGACAACTGCATTGTGATCCTCAAGCGCAATAAGAACACTCTGATTAAACTTGAACGGACTTGCAGTTGATGCAATAATTGTCTTTGTTGTGTCGCCTGTTTGAGCAACATACTTATCGTAAACAGACTTTGCAACGGCAGTGTGAGTATCAATAACATAATCATATTCAGACGCACACTTTTTAATTGTAGCCATTGTTTCTGCATCATCACAGCAACCTGCAGTAAACATTTCCTGCATTTTTGCCTTAACATCAGCTGAAACTTCATAGCTGCCATTAGTGTTAAGCTCTTTCATCCATTCGCTGACAAGTTTATCGTCACAACCTGTAAGGTCATAAAGAAATCTTTCAAGGTTACTTGAAATAAGAATGTCCATTGACGGTGAGATTGTTGTATGGAAATCTCTGTTCTTATTATAAACACCGGTCTTTATGAAATCTGTCAAAACATTATTTTCATTCGACGCACAAATAAACTTAGCGATTGGCAAGCCCATTTTCTTTGCATAATATGCGGCAAGAATATTACCGAAGTTACCTGTCGGAACGACAACATTAATCTTATCGCCGATTTCAATTTCGTTATTCTTTACAAGCTCTGCATATGATGAGAAATAATATACAATCTGAGGAACAAGTCTGCCCCAGTTGATTGAGTTTGCAGATGAAAGCTTAAATTGATTTCTGTCAAGAAGATTTTTATAATCAGTGTCTGTAAATATCTTCTTAACACCGCTTTGAGCATCGTCAAAGTTACCCTTAACCGCGGCAACACTTACGTTATTACCCTCTTGAGTAACCATTTGAAGCTTTTGAATTTCACTTACACCGTTGTCAGGATAGAATACGATAATTCTTGTGCCTGCAACATCTTTAAAGCCTTCAAGTGCAGCCTTACCTGTATCACCCGACGTTGCAACAAGGATTACGATTTCTTTATCTTCATTAGTCTTTTTCATTGATGTTGTAAGAAGATGAGGAAGAATTTGAAGTGCCATATCCTTAAAAGCACAAGTCGGGCCGTGCCATAATTCAAGGAAATATGTTGTATCGTTAAGTTTATAAACAGGAGCAATGCTCTCTGTTTCAAACTTTTCCTTTGTATATGCACTGTCTATGCACTTTTTAAGTTCTTCTTCTGTGAAGTCAGAAAGGAACTTGCTAAGTACAAAATATGCTCTTTCGTTATATGACTTTGACGCCAAATTTTTAATCTCATCTAAACTAACTGAAGGAAAGCTTTCCGGAACAAAAAGTCCGCCCTCTGCACTAAGTCCTGTTTTTATAGCCTCTGCCGAACTTACAGATATGCTCTTATCCCTCGTACTATGATACTGCATTAATCAAAACCTCCAAATAATTAATCGTGCCTGTACAAATTTCATACGTTCAATTCATACAGGCACCTTTGTTTTTTTTCGCGTCTTACGCTAATTTCTTTATGTAATCAGGTGCTGTTTCAGCATCTATGCTTACTGATATTACAAATGTGATTTCAAACTTTTGGCTCATAGTCTCAAGTCTGTTAAGGAATGATTCAAATCCGTCAAGATTGTCCGAGCCGACAATTTTGAAAATACCGTCAACAAAAATGTTTGTAATATCGAAGTCACGGCTTACAATACCGCTGATAAATCCAAGGAATTCATCATATGACTTAATTTCAAACTCTGATGTGTCTGCCATTCTCGCCTTCGACTTTACATCAAAAATATTTCTGTTTGTGTCGTTGCTGATAAAAACAACGTTGCCCTTTGCAACCGTTAGAGCGTTGTTCACTTTCTCAATAAGAGCCTTTGTCTTACCGGTGCCTTTTTTTCCAATTAGAAGTTCAACCATGTTAACCTTCCTCCTTTATAATAAATTTTATTTTCTGAGAGTCGCCCTCTCTGATTTTACTATAATCTTGCTTCAAGAGCGTCCTTTTCGCTTTCGTAACCCGGCTTACCAAGAAGTGCAAACATATTCTTTTTGTATGCTTCAACACCCGGTTGATCAAAAGGATTTACCCCAAGCAAATATCCTGAAAGACCGCAAGCCTTTTCAAAGAAATATACCATTTTACCGAAATTATATGCGTCAAGCGCAGGTACAATAACCGCAAGGTTAGGAACTTGACCGTCTGTATGAGCCAAAGCAGTACCCTGTGCGGCTTTTGAATTTACATAGTCGATAGTCTTGCCTGCAAGGAAATTAAGTCCGTCAATATTATCCTCTGTTGCTTGAATTTCAATATTCTTGCGAGGATTTTCAACAAGCAAAGCTGTTTCAAACAAAATTCTTTGTCCTTCTTGAATGTATTGTCCCATTGAATGTAGGTCACTTGAGAAGTCTGCCGCCGCAGGGAAAATACCCTTGTTGTCCTTACCTTCACTTTCGCCGTAAAGCTGTTTCCACCATTCGCCGAAATAGTGAAGTGCAGGCTCATAATTAACCATCATTTCAACAGTCTTGCCTTTTCTTGCAAGTGCATTTCTTACAACAGCATATTGATAACATTGATTTTCTGAAAGATTTGGATTGGCATATTCATCTTGTGCCTCTTTTGCCCCCTGCATCATCTTGTCAATATCGATACCTGCCGCTGCAATCGGGAGTAAACCTACTGCAGTAAGAACAGAGTATCTGCCGCCAATGTCGTCAGCGATAACAAATGTTTCGTAACCTTCTTCGTCTGCAAGTGACTTCAATGCACCGCGAGCTTTATCTGTTGTTGCATAAATTCTTTCTTTTGCACCTTCCTTGCCATACTTCTTTTCAAGCAAGTCTTTAAATATTCTGAACGCAATAGCAGGTTCTGTTGTTGTTCCGGATTTTGATATTACGTTTACTGAAATATCTTTACCCTCTACTGTTTCAAGCAAATCAGCCATATATGTCGAACTGATGTTATTTCCGGCAAAGAAAATAGCAGGACCTTTTCTCTTGTCTTTGTCAAGAGCATTATAGAATGAATGTTGTAACATTTCAACAGCCGCTCTTGCACCAAGGTACGAACCGCCTATACCGATTACAACAAGTACATCTGAATCAGAGCGAATCTTTTCAGCCGCTTTTTTAATTCTTGCAAATTCTTCTTTATCATAATCCGTAGGCAAGTTTACCCAACCAAGAAAATCGTTACCTGCACCGGTTTTGTTATGAAGCATATTATGTGCCTCTTTAACATATTCAGCCATATTATCAATCTCATGCTGTCCGACAAACGGAAGTGCTTTTGAATAGTCAAACCTAATATTGCTCATTATATATTGCCTCCTAAATTTCATATAAAACATATTATGTTTTGTTACTTATTATTCTATACTATTTTGCCAAATAAATCAATAGTCATTGCGAAAATAGTTTGTGAATATTTATTTCTTTTTCATTTCAAAATTCTTGTTTTGTTTGGATTTTGTTGTGTAATGCCAAATTGAACGGTACAACATATAGTCATTCTTCGTCGTACGTTTCAAGAAAACTGTGTTTCACACCGTCAATTTTGTACGCAACAATCGCCTCTAAACTGACGTTTTCAACACTTTTGAATATATTCCCCTCAACGTACGGATTTACCTGTTTCAATGTTTTTATAAGTTCTTTTATTTCAACTCTCTTTGATCGGTTTTCTTCGTTATTACACGTTGTACAAGTATCCGTAAACTTGCAGGCACATTGTATAAAATGCAAATCGTTATATCGACACCACGATTTTATATCCTGCTCACGAATCAAATAAAGCGGTCGTATAAGTTCCATTCCCTCATAGTTTGTGCTGTGAAGTTTCGGCATCATTGTTTGCACCTGTCCCGAATACAGCATTCCCATTAATATCGTTTCAATTACATCGTCATAGTGATGTCCCAACGCAATTTTATTACAGCCCATATCCTTTGCGAATTTATACAAATATCCCCTTCTCATTCTTGCACACAAATAGCAAGGAGACTTTTCAACATTATAAACCGACTCAAATATATCGGATTCATAAATAGTTATAGGGATATTCAATTTCCTTGCATTTTCCTCTATAACCTTACGGTTTTCAGGACTGTAACCGGGGTCCATAACCAAGAATTTTACTTCAAATTCAAATTTATTGTGAAGTTTAAGTTCCTGAAAAAGTTTTGCCATAAGCATTGAGTCTTTTCCGCCCGATATGCATACCGCAATCTTGTCGCCCTCTTTAACCAAATCATAAGTATTAATTGCTTTTGCAAACATACGCCAAATTTTTTTACGGAATTTTTTTCTTATACTTTGTTCAACGTCACGACTTATGCTCTCGGCCTCTTTTCGCTTTATCGAATCCAACAGCCATGCAGTATATCCGCCCTCAAGGCTCACCGCGTCAACGCCTTTTTCTCTTAGCCGCTCCGCAACGTCTATGCTTATTTTACCTATTCTGCAACAAACAATCAGTTTTTTGGATAAATCAACCTTTTCGCTTGTTTCTATCTCATCTGTCGGAACATAAACCGCTCCCGGCATTTCGTCTTTTTGAACTTTTTCTTTGTCACGAATATCTATAATTTGATATGTGTCTTTATCTAATTTATTCAATTCTTCTATTGTTATACTCATAATTATTTCCTATCCCCAAATATATTTCCTATTATTTCAGTAGGCATAATTTTATAACAAATTTGTCGATTTGTCAAATACCAAAAAGCAGAGTCATATCTTATGACTCTGCTTTTGTTTTATATCGTTTCCGCAAATTTCTTTGTATAATCTTCAAGTTCGGCAAGTTTTTCGTCTGACGGATTGAATATACAACCGAACGGCTTTTCAAAAGGCTTTAGTTTAAGCAATTCAAGATGATTATACACCAGCTGAATACCTTCACCGCCCCAGCCGTATGAGCCGAATACAAAGCAAGGCTTATTTTTCATATTAACAAGGTCAATCGAAGAAATAATATCCCATACAGGCTTTACCGCATTTCTGTTGATTGTTGGTGTACCGAATACAAGTGCGTCCGCACTGTGAAGTGCCGTTATCATTTCGTCGTTGATTTCGGCAACATCATATTCTTTAACATCAAAATCGCACGAATTAAGCGTTTTTGCAATAGTGTCTGCCATTTTCTTTGTATATCCGTAAGCCGACGCATAGAATATTGCGACTGTTTTTTTCTCTGTAACTTTCGGCGCACTCCAAGCAGAATACTTTTTAACAGCTTCTGCTATATATTTTTTAAGTACAGGTCCGTGACTGTTACAAACCATTTCAATATCAAGTGCCGACAACTTTTCAAGTGCCTTGACAACAAAAGCATTAAACGGCGATACAATGCAGTCATAATAAACTTTCATCGCCTTTTCATACTTATCGTAGTAAATTATATCCTCGTCAACAACTGCGTCCTCACAATAGTGTGCACCAAATACGTCACAGCTGAAAAGTGTCTTTTCACTTTCAAGATATGTCACCATAGTATCAGGCCAATGCAAATTAGGAACTATACAGAATTTCAATACCTTTCCGTCACCCAAATCAAGCTCTGCACCGTCTTTTGCAATATGCTCCTTAAAAGTCATATTTGTTATTTCTTTTAGATTTCTTATAGCCGCAATACTGCCCACAACTTCAATGTCCGGATTTAATTCAAGTATCTTCTTGACACTTCCCGAATGGTCAGGCTCTGTATGATTGCATATCAAATAATCAATCTCAGAAACAGGCATTATTTCTTCGATATTTGAAATATACGAATCAAGTAACTTTTCGTGTGCTGTTTCTATAAGTGCCGTCTTTTCACCCTTTACAAGATACGCATTATATGTCGTACCGTATTCCGTTTCCATAAAAATATCAAATGTTCTTAGTGTAGGGTCTTTCACTCCCACATAAAAAATATTATTCTTTAATTCAAGCATTTTTTATCATTCCTTTCACCGTTAATGCTATTTACAAACAATAGATACCCAATCTTTTCTTTGCTTGATTGAATTTATATCAAAGCCGCATTTTTCAAGTGCCGCTTTAACGTCGTCAACTCTGTCCTCGATTATTCCCGAAGTAATAAACACGCCGCCTTTTTTCATATATTCACGCGCTTTTGGAGCAAGTGCTATAATGACATCTGCAACAATATTTGCCACAACAACGTCATATTCATTTTTGGCAATTTCATTTTGCAATTCTGTATTTGTAATTATATCTCCGGCTTTAACCGTATATTTCGATATGTCGACATCATTCATGCCTGCGTTCTGATATGCAATATCAACCGCATTCGGGTCAATATCAACCGCAAACGCACTGTCTGCACCCAACAACAATGATATAATCGACAAAATACCGCTGCCGCAGCCCAAATCAAGCACTTTAACGCCCGGTTTTATGTATTTTTCAAGTGTTTCAATACAAAGCTGTGTTGTATAGTGTCCGCCTGTACCGAAACTCATACCCGGATTTATATTGAATACAATTCTGTCGGTATTATCTTTAAGTTCTTCCCATTCAGGCTTGATAAGAATTTTTTTGCCTACTTCCAACGGGTGAAAATACTTCTTCCAGTTATTCGCCCAGTCTTCTTCCTTCATATTGTCAATATGGATTTCAAGTCTGCCGAACTCGTTTTCATCATCAAGCTGTTTCATTTCGGCAACAGTATTTCTGATTGCCATAAGCATTTCATGACCTGCCGCATTATCGCTGACATAGGCGATTACTTCCGTTTCGCCCTCTTTTTCCTTAATCAGCTCATCATCAACATAATCCCAATACTGTTTATTGTTTTCAAGAAAATCTTTAAAATCTTTTTCGTCCTCAATTTCAAGACCTGTTATTCCAAGCTGATACAGTCTTCCGCTCAAAGGCTCAATACCCTCTGATGTCGTAAATATAGATACTTTAATCCAATCCATAATATCCTCCGTGTTTATAAAATCATTTGCAAAAAGCAATACACTCTCGGTATTGCTTTTTTAGTTATTAATCAAGAAAATCTTTTAATTTCTTACTTCTGCTCGGATGACGAAGTTTTCTTAGTGCCTTTGCCTCAATCTGTCTTATTCTTTCTCTTGTTACGTCAAATTCCTTACCTACTTCTTCAAGCGTTCTTGCACGTCCGTCGTCAAGACCGAAACGAAGTCTTAAAACCTTCGCCTCTCTTTCAGACAATGTTTCCAAAACCGCTCCAAGCTGTTCCTTTAGAAGTACAAAACTTGCCGCCTCTGACGGTGCAGGTGCGTCCTCATCCGGAATAAAATCGCCAAGATGGCTGTCCTCTTCTTCGCCGATAGGAGTTTCAAGCGAAACAGGCTCTTGTGAAATCTTTGAAATTTCACGTACTTTATCAACAGGCATATTTAGTTCTTTTGCAAGTTCTTCAGGCGTAGGTTCACGGCCAAGCTCCTGCACAAGCTGTCTTGAAACCCTTACAAGTTTGTTGATGGTTTCAACCATATGAACAGGTATTCTGATTGTACGCGCTTGATCCGCAATGGCTCTTGTGATAGCTTGTCTTATCCACCATGTCGCATATGTTGAGAATTTATAACCCTTTGTATAGTCAAACTTATCAACAGCCTTGATAAGACCAAGATTACCCTCTTGAATAAGGTCAAGGAAAAGCATACCGCGACCGACATAACGCTTTGCTATACTTACAACAAGACGCAAGTTAGCCTCTGCCAAGCTTTTCTTTGCTTTTTCGCCGTCCGCAATCAATAAATCAATCTGCTTTTTAGTATCTTCGTCTATCTCCTCGCCAATTTCTTCAAGCTGTTCTTTCGCTGTTTCTCCGTCTGCCATTCTTTTGGCAAGTGACAATTCTTCCTCGGGAGTAAGCAGATTAACTTTACCTATTTCTTTTAGGTACATTTTAACGTGGTCATCAATATTGATGCCCTCCGGAACAGACAAGTCCTCAAGTTCTTCCTTGCTTACTTCGATTTCTTCAAGTTCCTTATCCAAATCTTCAACAAGTTCGATAGATTCTTTTTCAAAAATGTCATAAAGTCTTTCTATTTCTTCCGGTGTCACTTCAATGTCTTCAAAAGCGTCACTTATTTCCTTAAAAGTAAGTACCCCTTTTTTCTTACCTTTTTCGATAAGTTCTCTTTTAATGTCTTTCTTCTTTTCCTGCATTAAACTATTCCTCCCAAGTATTTTTCTCATTTAGAAGTTCTTCACGTTGCTTAAACAAATCCATCAAATTCGTAGGGTCTGTTTCGGCATTGATATGCATATTCAACTTCTCCAATTTAATTGTATATAAAAGTTCTTTGACGGTTTCTTCGTCACCGCTGTAAACTTCAAGATTATAAAAAACTTCCGACGCCTCACTCAAATCGTCACCCGAAAAATCATTTAACATCATTGCCGGATCGGGTGACATTCCGTTTTCATAGCTGACATACATACTTTTCGCCAAACGTCTGTACACATCTGTTGAAAATTCCTCGGCTTTAATATGCGCCGACGACATTTTATAAAGTTTTTTACTTTGCGATATAAGTCCCAAAAGCCGTTTTTCAGCTTCAAGCAAACTGCTTGTAACCATTTGATTTTTCGTTGTTTCACGCTTTCTTTGTTCGACTTTTTTCTGATACTCATTTTTAGTCGGTATTCTTTTATAACTGCCCTTTGATATTTTTTCACGGTATTTGCTTGCTATCGCCTCTCGACTTATTCCTGTATCCTCCGCGACTTTCGTTATATAGGCGTCTACCTCAACGGCATCTTTTAATTTTGTAAATATGTTTACTACCTCATCTATAAACAGTATCTTACCGTCCGTACTCGTTACGTCGTACTGCTTTTTTATCAAAGAAATCTTAAATTCAGTGGCAGGCATCGCATTCTTTACCGCCTCTTTGAATTTTTCAACTCCGTTTTTGTTTATGTATTCATCGGGGTCTTTGGCATTTTTAAGCCGTATCACCCTCGCTCTGCCGCCTACATTGTTTATTATGTCAATGGCTCTTAACGCCGCTTTTGTACCTGCCTCGTCACTGTCGTAACATATCAGTATTTCACTGCCGTAACGCAACATCAATTTAGCTTGATTTTCCGTAATAGCCGTACCGAGCGTTGCAACAATATTTTTTATACCGGCTTGATATACGGATATTACATCCATATATCCCTCACACAGTATTATCTCCGATGATTTTGCATTTTTCGCCAAGTTGAGTGAAAATAAGTTTCTGCCTTTATCAAAAACAGGTGTTTCGGGCGAATTCAGATATTTAGGTATTTTATAACCGTTAATTTCTTTATTGTCGTGCATAATTCGACCGCCGAAACCGATAACATTTCCTCTAACGTCAATTATCGGAAACATAACACGATCTCTGAATTTATCGTATATTCTGCCCTCACGGCTTACGGCAAGTCCGCCCTCGACAATTTCTTCTGTTTTAAACCCTTGCGAAGTCAAATATTTAAGCAAATGATCGTGTCCTTCGGGTGCATATCCCAAACCGTATACCGTAACCGTTTTCCAAGGTATATTACGTTTTGCAAAATACTTTTGACCTTTTTCGCCTATGTTTTTATCACGCAGACAATTATAAAAAAATCTCGCTGAAAGTTTGTTCATCGCCAAAATACGTTTCTTCTTTTCATGCGATGCGTCCGAAAAATTTCCGTCATCTTCGGGAATTATTATACCTGCATTGTCGGCAAGCAGCTTCAACGCATCAATAAAGTCAAGATTTTCTGTACGCATTACGAACTGCACCAAATTACCGCTCGCACCGCATCCGAAACAGTGAAAAAGCTGTTTCTCCTGACTTACATGGAATGACGGTGTTTTTTCATGATGAAACGGACAAAGTCCGCTGTAATCACGTCCCGATTTTTTTAATTGTACATATCTCGATACATAGTCAATTATGTCATTTTCATCACATATTTGCGCTATCATATCGTCCGAAATTCTTCTTGGCACACCGTCACCTCCTTTTATCAATGGTACTATTTTCACACATAATGCGTAAAAATATACTTATCTTATCGTTTCAATTATTCTTTCTGCTAAAATCTTGCATTGATTTATAGCATATGTATCTTCATTTGCCGGTTTCTGAGCAGATACACCGAAATGCCCCATACCAGATATTGAACTGTTGCCTATAAGAGTCATACCCGAAACAAGTGCGCATGAATGAATATGCTCCAAAGTTCTTTCCTGACCGCCATACTTTGACGCACCGACAGTTACCGCCGCCATAGGCTTTCCGAGCCACTTTTTGTTTGCTCTTGCGTCCCTTGTCTTGTCAAAAAAACATTTCATCTGACCTGTCATAGAACCAAAATAAACAGGACTTCCGAAAATAACAAAATCGGCTCTTTCGATTTTATCAAATAATGTATCAAGTTTTGTATCTTTATAGCACTTTTTTGTACAAGGCGTTGAACAGGCTACACAAAACGGTGTTTTTGTATCCAAAATCGCCTCACTGACACTGCAAATTTCAGTTTCTGCACCCTTTTCGGCACAGTGTCTTAAAATTTCGTTAAGCAAAAATGCAGTATTTCCGTCATTGTTATGACTTCCGTTTAATGCTAATATGTACATATTATACGCTCCAATCTTTCATCAAAACAGAGGTAAAAATACACTTCACGTTATATTTACCCCCATTTTCTCATTTTATAACATTTTATTTATATTATATTGAAATTTTATTCAAAAAATGCTTTATGTCTTAAAAACTTTCGCTTTTTATAATACAACATACGCACCCAAAAATCCTTTTTTAATTTTAAAATTTCTCATAATCCGCAAAAAAGAGGATGATACCACCCTCTTTTTTGTAACTAATTCATAACAGCAGTACCGATAATGCTGTTAATATCTTCAATATTGTAACGTTCCATATATTCCTTAATTTCTTGCTTTACAGGAAGAATTAAATCCGGTTTTACAAAAAGTCCTGTACCCAAAGCCACAAGCGAAGCACCGGCAAGCATAAATTCGATTACGTCCTCACCGCTCATAACTCCGCCCATACCTATCAATGGCAATTTTACAGCCTCGTGCACTTCATGAATCATTCTGACTGCAACAGGTTTTACGGCAGGGCCTGAAAGTCCGCCTGTATTGTTTGCCAAAATCGGACGTCTTGTGTGTATGTCAATTTTCATACCCATAAGCGTATTTATAAGCGACAATCCGTCTGCTCCGCCGGCCTCTGCGGCTTTTGCGATTTCAGTGATTGAAGTTACATTCGGTGAAAGTTTTACAACAAGCGGTTTCTTTGAATGTTTTTTTACTGCGCTTGTAAGTTCGTTTACTACTTTAGGGTCTGTTCCGAATGTCAAACCTCCGTGCTTTACATTAGGACAAGAAATATTCATTTCTATGATTGCAACGTCAGTATCTGAAAGGATTTCAGCCATTTCACAATATTCCTCTATCGTGTTACCCGACATATTTGCAATTACATTTGTGTCATATTCCGCAAGTATCGGCATTATGTGCTTTGCGAAATGCTCAACACCAGGATTTTGAAGTCCGACACTGTTTAATATACCGCTCGGCGTTTCTGCAATTCTCGGAGGTTTGTTTCCCTCTCTCGGTACTCTTGTAAGACCTTTTGCACCGAACCCTCCGTACTCCTCGATAGATACAAATTCATTGTATTCCATACCGAAGCCAAAAGTACCCGATGCAGTTACGATAGGGTTTTTAAATTCAACACCGCAAAAATTAATTTTTGTATTAGTCATTCAGAGTCACCTCCTCAGAATAGAAAACAGGACCGTTTGTACAAACCTTTGCATATCTGTCCGTACCCTCTTTATTCGTTTCACAGCTGCATACAAGGCAAGCACCGATACCGCAGCCCATACGCTGTTCCAAAGACACCTGACACTTTATACCTCTGCTTTCCGCAATTTTCTTAACAGCTTTAAGCATAGGCATAGGACCGCATGAATAAATCATATCGCACTTATGTGAATCGAGATATTGTTCCATAGCAGATGCAATATATCCGTTGTAACCGTAACTTCCGTCATCTGTTCCGACTATAACCATATTTGAAACATCGTTAAATTCATCTTCCATAACAACTCTGTCTTTACTTCTGAAACCGAGAAATACATCGGCATTTATATTCTTTGCCAACTTATATAGCGGAAATACACCAATGCCGCCACCGATTATAACAGCATTTTTCACACTGTCCTTTATTTCAAAGCCGTGTCCCAAAGGACCCATAACATCTATATAATCGCCGACTTCTTTTTTGGCAAGTTCCTCTGTACCCTTACCCTTGACTTCAAAAATAAATCTTACTTTTCCGTTTTCGGCGTCACAAATACTTATAGGACGTCTTAAAAATGTGCTGTCACCGCAATTTATATGAAGGAACTGTCCGCATTGTGCCTCTTTTGAAATATCTTCACTTTCAATTACAAAATCAAAAATTCCGTCTATAATTTCCGTCTTGCTGATTAGTTTGCAATTCTCAACTTTTTTCATCTGCTACTCCTTATAACACGCTTGTAAGATCATTTTTCATTCTGATTGCCTCTGCTCTTGCCGCCTCGGCAAACTGTTCTTCTTTCCAATCGCCCTTTTTATATGCACACATAATACCTCTTGACGAGTTCACTATCGCACCAAGTCCGTCCTCATTAAAGCATGGCTTAACACCCTCTGCACCGCCGCCTTGTGCACCGTAACCCGGTACAAGGAAGTATGATTTAGGCATAAGCTTTCTCAAAACTTTCGCCTGTTCGGGATATGTTGCACCGACAACCGCGCCGACTGCACCGTATCCGCTCTTGCCGATAGTTTCTTCGTTCCACTTATTAACACACTGTGCAACCTTTTCATATATATGTTCGTCACCGACAAGCAAATCCTGCAATTCGCCGGATGACGGATTAGATGTCTTTACAAGTGCAAATATCGCCTTATCAAACGTCTTACAATCATTTACAAACGGCTGTATTCCGTCTGTTCCCAAATAAGGATTTACTGTAACACAGTCAACAGGGCAAGGCTCACATTCCACACCGTCTATATCAACTTTACCGAGATATGCTTTTGAATAAGCCTCTGCCGTACTGCCTATATCATTTCTCTTTACGTCAAGAATTATATACAAACCCTTTTCTTTTGCATACGAAATAGTTCTGTGCATTACTTCCTCACCGCACAGACCGTACATTTCATAGAAAGCCGACTGTGGCTTTACAGCAGGTACAACGTCATAAAGTGCGTCTATAAGACCTTTGTTAAATTCCCATATAGCCTCTGTCGCGCCCTTTAAATTCTGTCCGTATTCGGCATATGCTTTTTTTCTGATATACTCCGGAACATATTCGATTTTCGGATCAAGTCCGGCTACTGACGGATTGCCCTTTTCCTTAATTTTCTGTACTAATAAATCTACTGACATTGCTTACCTCCTATGCAAGTTCACCATTGCTTACAACTATTTTTCCGCCTACTATAACGTATTCCGGTTTACCGCAAAGAGTAAAGCCGTCAAACGGAGAGTTTTTGCTCTTTGACTGGAATTTTGAAATATCAACCGTCCATTCTTTTGACGGATCAAATATCGTAATATCGGCGTCTGCGTCTATTGACAAACTGCCTTTATTAATTCTTAGTATTCTTGACGGATTAACTGCCATTTTTTCAATAAGTTCGTTCAAAGTCAAAACACCGGATTTTACAAGGTATTGAAGTCCCAATCCCAATGATGTTTCAAAACCTACGATACCGTTTAATGCAAGTGCAAACTCGCAATTTTTCTCATCAATATGGTGCGGTGCGTGGTCTGTTACGATACAATCAATCGTTCCGTCTTTCAATCCCTCTTTGATTGCCTCGACATCATCAGAAGTTCTTAAAGGCGGATTCATTTTCGCATTTGTATTAAAGCCGTCAACAGCATTTTCAGTAAGTGTAAAGTAATGCGGGCAAGTTTCGCAAGTAACGTTTACTCCGCGTTTTTTAGCCTGTCTTACAAGTTCAACAGAACCTCTTGTACTTACATGCGCAATGTGAATTGCAGTATGTGTAGCTTCTGCGATTAGTATATCTCTTGAAACCATTACTTCTTCTGCCGCTCTTGTTATACCCTTTAAACCAAGATATGTCGCCATAAAGCCCTCGTTCATCTGACCGCCGTCGGCAAGTCCCAAGTCCTCACAGTGAGATATAACGGCTATATCAAACATTTTTGCATATTCCAACGCTCTTCGCATAAGCCCTGATTCAACAACAGGTCTGCCGTCATCTGATATTGCAACCGCACCGGCATTTTTAAGTTCGCCGATTTCAGCAAGCTCCTTACCCTCAAGACCTTTTGAAATTGAGCCTATCGGATATACGTTTACATGACCGACTTCCTTAGCCTTTGTCTTTATATAAGTAACAATCGGCTCACTGTCTGTTACAGGCTTTGTATTCGGCATACAAGCGATTGATGTGATACCGCCCATTGCGGCACTTCTTGTACCCGATTCAATATCTTCTTTATATTCCTGTCCCGGATCTCTCAAATGGCTGTGCATATCAACAAGTCCCGGTGACACAATTTTACCTTCTGCATCTATAACGGTAACGTCACCGTCGGCATTAATGTTTTCGCCTATTTCGGATATAACGCCGTTATCCACAAGTACGTCCGCTACTTTATCAAAATCATTTTTAGGGTCAACTACCCTACCGCCTTTAATTAATATCTTCATATTCTTTCCCTTTCGTTAGTCTTCAAATCCGCCTCTTGACAATATATACATAACCGCCATTCTGACTGCAACACCGTTTGTAACCTGCTCATTTATAACGCTTTGTTCGCCGTCAATGACGCTTGATGAAAATTCCACACCGCGATTTACCGGTCCCGGATGCATTACAAGTGCGCCCGGTTTGGCAAGTTTTAATCTCTCGTTGTCAACTCCGAAGAATCTGTAATATTCTCTTATACTTGGGAACAAGCCTTTTTTCTGTCTTTCAAGCTGTATTCTAAGTCCCATAACAACATCTGCGTCTTTTATTGCGTCCTCAACATTGTTAAATACTTTTACTCCAAGTCTTTCCATTCCCGGAGGCATAAGCGTTGTAGGGCCACCTACGCTTACATCTGCACCAAGCTTTGTAAGTCCGTAAACATTACTTCTCACAACTCTGCTGTGGTAAATATCTCCTATAATCGCAACTTTAAGACCTTTAAAACTGCCCTTTTTCTCCTTGATTGTAAGCATATCCAAAAGTGCTTGCGTAGGGTGTTCGTCCATACCGTCACCGGCATTGATTACCGACGCACTTACAAGCGGAGCGATAAGATGCGGTGCACCGCTCATATTATGTCGCATTACAAGAATATCGGTACCCATTGCGTTGATTGTTTCGGCAGTGTCTATAAGCGTTTCACCTTTCTGTACCGATGAACCGCTTGCAGTAATATTAGCCGCGTTGGCACTCATATATTTAGCCGCAAGCTCAAAAGATAATCTTGTTCTTGTACTGTTTTCATAAAACAGATTTACAACAGTTTTGCCTTGAAGATGAGGAGTCTTTTTATTAGGCTGCTCTAATATAAGTTTCATCGTCCTGGCTGTTTCAAGTATGTTTTCTATTTCTTTCGCACTTATGTCTTTAAGTCCGAGTAAATCTTTCTTCATTATTAATTATCCCCCTTACCGCATATTGATACTTTTTCTAATTTATCATCGTTTATTACAACATCAATATATTCGTCATGCGAAGTCGGAACATCTTTCCCTATATAGTCTGCACGGATAGGAAGTTCTCGGTTTCCTCTGTCTACAAGTACCGCAAGTTCGATTTTTTCCGGACGTCCCATGTCAAAAAGTTCTTCCATCGCCGCTCTTATAGTTCTGCCTGAATACAATACATCGTCAACTAAGATTATTTTCTTATCCTCTATTGAAAATGCAATGTCGTTTCCCGCAACTACCGGGTGCTTGCTGAGTCTTGTCAAATCATCTCTGTAAAACGTTATATCAAGACTTCCGAGTTCAAGCTTAATACCCTCGATTTCTTCGATTTTCTTGATTATAAGCTTTGCAAGTGATACACCTTTCGTTTGAATACCTATTATGACAAGATTTTCAGTTCCTCGATTTCTCTCAACAATTTCATATGCAATTCGGCTGACCGCTCTTTTTGAGGTAGCCTCATCCATAAGCACTGTTTTTTCTTCGTAATTCGCCATAACCTTTCCTCCGTCTTGGCTGTACTGTATTATATTACGCCATATTTATTTATATTATTATATAACATAATTCACTTTTTGTCTATACAATGACAGACAAAACATTCAAAATAATTTGATTATGTTTTTTCTTGGGTAAGAAAAAAGCACGTTTAAAACGTGCTTTTGTTTTCATATAACCAGCCATACTCCGCCAAAGCTACTGCTATCAGACGGTGCATGATTAACTTTTGAATATAAATAGTCTTCGCCACTATCATCAATTACTCGATAAAAGTCACCTTCGTCTGTTGCCTCATAATTTTTCCCGTCCGTAAGACTATCCACTCCAAAGCTCTCACCTATATATTTTAATTTCATTTTTTATCACCTGTTTGTTTCTGTTTCCATAACGGAATATATCTATTATTCATATAATCAGTCCAGTGTTGATTAAGGTAATTTCTTTCTTCCTCATATTCTTCAACCGACATATCTTCTCTCCAAAACGGTACTTCTTTAAGAGTTCCCGTTGCCCAATCACTTTTCTTGCTCTCCATTTTCTCCAACCTTTCAATCAAACATCTTTATTTAATCTTATTATAGCATAAATTATTAAATTTTTCAATATTTTGATGATTTTGCATAACCATAAAGCAATTATTCTATGCAACAAAAAAGAAGATACAGTAAATTGATGATGTTTTACTTTACAAATTCAAACATTTCTGATATACTGATAGCGGTATCATTTGATGTGGGATTAGGTTCCCCGGAGTAAATGCTATTGATAGCAGAGTATTCCATGGCATCAAATGATACTTTTTTTATTTTTTATTTTTGATTTTTCTCTTGTTCTGCTCTTTCACGTTCTTCTTCTACCATTCTCATATACTCTCTGAATCTTTGTCCGTGTTTCTCCATTCTTCGACATAAAGCTGTCAATTCTTCTTTTGTCAACTTTCTTCTTGTACTGCCCGTGTTCTCATTCTTTAAGTCTTTTTCTTGATTTTTCATATTTTATCCTCTCATTCTTAAATTAATAAATATCATATTTCAAGGTTAATTTTCAATTTTAAGATTGACATCTGTAAATTTTTCACGTATACTATGTATAAAGCCGTTGTTGCGAAACAGGATTCTTGGCACTTGGCAATTGGAGCCTTGCCTTCTGGAGTAAGACAATGGCTTTTTTATTGAAATTAATATCACAAAATAATTTTATTATCTACATTCTGCCTCAAAAATTCTTGACAATTATTTCATTATAGACTATACTATCTGCTAAGGATACAATATTTATACTACCTAATGGCGCCTTTGTTGTGCCGTTTCGTATAGATATTGTATCCTTTATTATTTAACTGAAATATATTCCGTAAGAAAAACGTGTACAGCTCCACTTAAAACAAAAACAAACCGCCAATTTTAGCGGTTTGTTTTTTAATTGGTGGAGGTGAGGAGAATCGAACTCCTGTCCGAAAACATATCCACCCAAGTTTCTCCGAGTGCAGGTTATGGTCAATATTCCCTTTGATACTACTCCACAACCAAAGTTATATCATCGGTAGTCCTTAAATCATGGAAAAGGTCAGGACATCCCTTTACTCACGTTCACCACTAAAATGATGCCTTGCCCTATGCCGTGGTACTCACAGGGGAGACAACGCCGCAATTAGGCAGCGTAAGCTAATTCTGTATCGTTAGCGTTTATATTTAAAAGTTTGAGCCGTTTTAAGTGGCACTCAACACTACTCGCTACTCGGGATTCAACATCCCCGTCGAAACCATTGCACCCCCATATTAATAACGGTTATAATTTTTTATCGACCGCTCAATATTACGTTTTGCGTCTTTCTTTGCAATATCTTCACGCTTATCATAAAGCTTTTTACCCTTTGCAACAGCCAGAGATACTTTAACCAAAGAACCTTTCAAATACACTGCAAGAGGAATTAAAGCATAACCGTCCTGCTGCATTTGGTTTGTAAGTTTCAATATTTCTTTCTTATGAAGAAGAAGTTTTTTGTCCCTAAGAGGGTCACGATTAAATATATTTCCCTGTTCAAAAGGACTTATATTCATCTGCTTTATAAATACTTCCCCGTTTTTGATTGACGCATACGCGTCGGTAAGATTAACCTTACCCAATCTTGCAGATTTAACTTCTGTTCCGGCTAATTCTATGCCTGCCTCTATTGTTTCCAAAATAAAATACTCGTGACGTGCTTTTTTATTCTGTGCAAGAGTTTTTGTATTTTCTTTTTTATCCGCCATAGAAATTCTCCTTTCGTCAAACTGCTTTGATATTATAACATATCCTAAAACAAATTGCAAACAAAATCATATATTAAGATTTTCTCTCATTATGCAAAATGTGCTTTTTTTCGCCGACTTTATATAATTTACTCTCATACGCATTATTTTCATCGTAAACAAGCTTCGGTACAGATGACGGCTTACCGTTTTCATCAAGCGAAACCATCGTAAAAAATGCAGTCAGTGCAATCTGTTTATTACCTGTAATAAGGTCCTCCGACTCGACCGTCACAAAGACCTCCATTGACGAACGTCCCGCATATATGACCTGTGCCTTACACGTTACAAGCTCGCCCACAAGCACCGGCTTTTTAAAATTAAGCTCGTCAACTCGTGCGGTGACAACGTTTGTGTGGGCGTGTTTCTGTGCCGCAACCCCTGCCGCACTGTCCATCATTTTCATAATTTCACCACCATGCACATTTCCCGCCGGATTAGCCTGCATTGGCAATACAAGCTGTGCAAGTATCGAATGTGAGTGTTTCATTGTCTGTGATTCCATTATGCCGCCTCCCTACTGCACATTTTTAATTATTTTTAGCATTTTCAAGCATTTGCTTTGCGTGACTTAAAGCAAGTTCCGTAACCTCGCCGCCGTCGATTATTCTCGCAAGTTCAAGTTCTCTGCCTTCTTCGTCAAGCTCCTTTAAAGTTGTGGACGCAAGCTCGCCGTCTGTATTCTTCTGTATCAAATAATGATTATCCGCCATTGCCGTAAGCTGCGGAAGGTGTGTAATACAAATAACCTGCTTGTTTTTTGCAATAACCGCAAGTTTTTTCGCGATACTCATTGCCGCCTTACCGGAAACACCGGTATCAATTTCATCGAATATCATTGTATCAACGCCGTCCGAATCAGCCAAAATCGACTTTATCGCAAGCATTACTCTTGACAATTCACCGCCCGACGCAATTTTCACAAGCGGTTTTAACGGCTCACCCGGATTTGTGCTGATTAAAAACTCAACCTTATCCATACCGTTATCGTAAAATGTACCGTCATTCTCTATATTAACCTTAAATTTGGATTTTTCCATATTAAGCTCGTGCAACGACTTTTCGATATTTTCTTCAAGAACTTTTGCGGCATTTTCACGTCTTTGCGTAAGCACATTGCCCTTTTCTTTAAGCTCTTTTGTTATATTTTTAAGTTCTTCTTTAAGTTCGTTTGTTCTCTCATCACTTAGCTTTATATCATTAAGTTCGCTTTCGGCTTTTTTCAAATATTCAAGTATTTCTTCAATACTGTTTCCGTATTTGCGTTTCAATCTTGAAATCAAATCAAGTCGTTCTTCAATCTCGTTTAAAGTCTGCTCATCAAATTCAACAGTTTCGCCGAACTCTTTTATTTCGTGTGCCGTATCTTCAAGCGAATACATAATTTCATTTAAAGTATCATAAATCGATTTAAGTTGAGGATTTAAGTCGCTTATCTGAAAAATCTCATTCACGGCAATACTTATACCGTCATATGCGGATTGTATTTCATCGCCCTCATACAAATTCATATACGCTTCATTGACGGACTTTGTTATCTGCTCCGCATTCGTGTATATATCACGTTGTTCTCTTAAATCGTCCTCCTCACCTTTTTCAAGCGACGCTTTTTTTATTTCCTTAACTTGATATTCAAGCAAGTCAATCCTTTGCATTTTTTCCTGCTCGTCCATTTCAAGTGAAGAAATCTTCTTTTCTATTTCACGTTTTTTTGATAATATGTCCTTATACCGGTTTATATATTCCTCATTATCGGCATACGAGTCCAAAAACGTAATATGTCTTATCGGCGTCAAAAGTGCCTGATTATCGTGCTGACCGTGAATATTAATAAGTCTGTCCGATATTTCACGAAGTATGTTAAGCGTTACAACCATTCCGTTTATTCTCGCTACGCTTTTCCCCTCTTTTGTAACTTGTCGTGTAATTATAATAGTTTCGTCCTCAACATCTATATCGTTTTCTTCAAGAACATTTATAACACTTTTAGGTGCATCAAAAACAGCTTGTACAACAGCCTTATCCGTACCGTATCTTACAAGCTCTTTATTTGCTCTGTCGCCCAAAATCATATTTATCGAATCTATTATAATCGACTTACCTGCACCGGTTTCACCTGTAAGCACACTTACACCGTCATGCAAATTTATGTCAAGTTTATCTATCACCGCTACATTTCTGACAGAAAGCTGGTTTAACATACTTTGTAATACTCCTTACTGAAATAATTGAATCAATTTTTCTGCAATTTCCGCTGCCTTTTCTTCATTTCTTGCAATTATGAGCAATGTATCATCACCGGCAATAGAACCCAAGAACTCGTTACGCATAGACGCATCAACAGACGCCGCAACAGCCGACGCCATTCCCGGATATGTTTTCACAACGATATTATTCATTGCATAATCAACACTTATTACCGTATCGGTAATCATATTTATACGTCTGTCAAGTTCCTCCGGAATATCCTTAGAAGATGAATAAACACTTCCGCCGTCAGGCAACGGTATTTTTATAAGTCCAAGTTCCTTAATATCTCTTGATACAGTCGCTTGTGTAACATTATACCCGCACTTATTGAGTTCACCTATAAGTTGTTCGTGAGTCTTGATATTCTTCTCATGTATTATTCTGAGAATTTGACCCTGTCTTTTGTACTTCAACTCTTATCCTCCCTAATTACGATAACTTTTTAATTAATGTGTCGTAAAACGACTGTTCACCGATTTTTATTAGTTCAAAATCATATTCGGATTCGGTAATTATTACTTCGTCCGCATTTTTTATATATCCCTGAATGTCACCGTCCGCCGTAACAACCGCGTCCGCATTTCCGTATTCTCCGTCAAGCTTTATTCTTATATCCTTATTTGACGAAAGTACCGCACTTCTGACAGACAACATATGTGCACATATCGGAGTTGCAACATACAATCTCATACAAGGGTCTACCACCGGTCCGCCGGCTGATATTGAATAACCCGTAGAGCCTGTCGGTGTTGCGATTATAAGTCCGTCGGCGGTGTATCTGTTTACCGCTACACCGTCAGTCGAAAGTTCCATATAGATAAGTTTTTCGCCCGCCACTTTCGACACCACAACATCATTAAGTGCGTGAAACGAGAATTGAATTTTATTTTCTTTTCTTATTTCCGCTTTCATCATCATTCTTTTTTCGATAGTGAAATCATCCTGCAAAAACTTTGAAATAGCATCCTCCATATCGTCTATTTCAATCTCGGTCATAAAACCGATTTTACCGAGATTTATTCCCAATACGGGAATTTTTCTTTTTGCACATTCCGCAGCTCTCTGCAAAATAGTACCATCACCGCCGAGAACAATAAGATATTCCGCATTGTCAAGTATCTCGCTTTCGGCAACGTAATTAACATTCAATCCAAGAACGCTGTATGCCTCATCTATATAAATTTCAGCTTTTCCGTTTAAAAATTCAACAAGTCGTTTTGTGTTTACCAGACCTATATCCTTACTGTTATTAGGTATTACCGCTATTCTTTTCATAAACGTTTCACCTCACTACCCCTATTATACATATTATACACCATAAATTGTTTTTTTTCAATAGTTTTTATCGCATTGATTTATTGATTTATATTTGCATTTTTTTTCGTTCTATGGTAAAATTCCTTTAATAATTAAGTGATAAGGGGAATTTAAAATGTCAATTTCATTTCGCGGAGCAAAAAAATATAAAAAGCATAACGGATTTGATAAATCAGCCGAAATACATTCACCGCTCCCTGCACCTGTATACTTTTTTAATCTTGTTCAAAACACTGATGTTGCGTTAAGTCCGCTTGTCGAAGTCGGTGATACGGTTGAAATCGGTTCAAAAATCGCCGATCTTGAAAGCTATGACGCAATGCCGTTATACAGTTCCGTATCAGGTATTGTTACATCTGTAAGCGATACGTTTATATGCGTTGAAAATAATATGAAGTACACCGCAGTCCAAACTCAAAAAACGGATGATATTGATTCTCTTACCACGCGTGAAATGTTGTGGATTATTCGTGAGGCAGGTATTTGCGAAGTCAGAAACGGTATTCCGGCACACATACTTTTAGGTACTGAAAAAACCCCTGAATATATTATAGTACCTACATTTGACAGCGACCCGTATGTTTCCTCACCGCAGTTTGCCTCACTCGGAAACACCGAAAAAATCTTAAAAAGTCTTAACATTGTGATGAAAATTCTTAATACAAAAAAGGCAATTATAGCCGTTGAAAATAATACAAAAAAGATATTTTCCGATTTCAAACTAAATCTTAGATATAACGAAAATATTTCTCTCTGCTCGCTCAAAGCACGTTATCCGCAGAGCAGAGATGACATTCTTGTGAAAACACTTACAGGCAAGGATATTGACAAAATAAATACCGTCATACTGTCACCCGAAACACTTTGCAACATCTATGACGCACTTACACTTCAAAAGCCTGTTACGGAAAAAATTATAACGGTTTCAGGCGACGATATTCTTCCGCCGAATAATTACAAAGTGCCGATAGGCTTGCCTGTTTCGTCACTTCTTCACGACAGCGGATATACTTCTCCCGAAACGGTTATAGTCGGCGGTATCGTTGACGGTTGTCAAATCACCGACCTTGACGAGCCGATAACATCAAGTACAAATTCAATCATTGCATTTAACGACAGTTCAAATATTCCCAAATACAGAAAAGAACTTATCTAATCAGATAAGTTCTTTTTCTTTTAAAACTTTATAAAGCAATTCACATGAACATTCAACAAAATTCTGAATATCTTCTTTTTGTGTATATTCAAATTCTCTGTCCGTATTTGAACTGTAGCTTTCGTAATAATCAACAATAAACTTAACCTGTTTTGTAAGCTGATTATGCTCGTAATACGGCAGATAATCTTTTATTTCACCCGCATTTTTCAGTATATCAAAAGTCGGATGATATGTAAGACTTCTTAAATGCCATACGTCAATATCATTCCAATCCTTTTTTATAACCTTTAAAAATTCGGGGTTTTTCTTATATTCCTCCGCATATTTAACCCTTGTCGGCATATACATCGTAACCGACCACATTATATCCGTCAGCAAATGTACATAATACCCAAGGTAAAACCAATAATCGGCGTTTGATTTATCGTTTAGATATTCCTTTTGGAAGTCGTTATATCGGCAATCACGTTTCATACCGCTCGGTGACCAATGAGTTATTTTAGGCGGCGGTGTGAAATCACCAAAACTGTCCTTGACTCCGTATCCGCAGTCAGGCGCAACACTGCCTATAACAAACTCTCTATGATATTTTTTAGCTATCAGATTATCAATAAAACACCTTGCCACTCTTAAATGAACTCCCCAAGTTGCCAATATAATACACCTCCGATTACCACTGAGCTATTGCTATATTATACAAAAGTTTAACGCTGTTTTCTATGTCACTCACGCTTGCCATTTCGGACGGTGAATGTACATATCTTGTCGGTACGGAAATACCGCCCGTCTTAATTCCTGCTCTTGTAAGATGAATTGCACCTGCGTCTGTACCGCCGTCCGTCATAATTTCAAGCTGATACGGAATTTTGTTTTTCTTAGCAGTTTCAATCATCATTGTGCGAACATCGGCATCACACATAATCGAACGGTCCATAACCTTTATAGCCGTACCCTTACCGAGTTCAATCGCCATAATCGGTGCGGACGGTGTATCGCCCGTATCGGTAACGTCAACCGCTACCGCAATATCTGGATTGATTGCAAAAGCTGCCGTTTTCGCTCCGCGAAGTCCCACTTCCTCTTGAGTTGTAAACACGAAATACAAGTCGTTTTCACAATCTTTTATTTCACTCAAAGCCTGCATTAAAATCGCACAGCCGACTCTGTTGTCAAGAGCCTTTGAAACAACATTATCGCCACACTTCACAAATCCGCCGACAAATGACGCGGTATCACCGATTGAAACTATTTTTTCAGCCTCTTTCTTATCTGCCGCACCCAAATCAACGTATAATTTGCTTATAGCCGGTTTATCTTTAAAACTTTCTTCCTCTGCACCGATTACGCCCTCAACGCCGTTTGCAAAACGCACACGAAGATTTACAAGATTTCTCAAATTAAGTCCGCCGACTGACGAAAACCGCACAAAGCCTTTATCGTCAATATCGGTTACAATTATACCAATCTCGTCCATATGTGCCGCGAACATAATCTTTTTGCCGCTGCCTTTTTTATGAGCGATAAGATTACCCATTGCATCAACCGAAAGTTCGTCACAATACTTTTTTACATTATCGGAAATAAACTTTCTGATTTCATTTTCCGAGCCCGAAACACTGTTTATTTGTGTTGCTTTTTCCAATATATTTAAAATATCCATTATATCATTTCTCCGATTTTATTTAAAAATAATCTGATATACTCCGTCATACTGTTAATATCATCAAGTGACATTACGGAAACAGGCGAATGAGAATATCTGCAAGGAACAGACGCACTCAAGCATATCGCACCGTTTGCTCCGCTCTGCATTGCACCGCCGTCACTTGTCTGTGGCATTAAAACCTGAGGCTGTACCTTTATTTTCGCCTTTTTAGCGGCTTTAATCATTTTTTCGGTTATTTCTTTATCCGCAATTATTGTTTTGTCAGCAAAATTAACAACCGCACCGTCACCGAGTTTTACACCCGCATTACTTTCACAACCGTACATATCGGCTGTTTCGGCAGATGAAACCGACAATATAACATCGGCATTTATTCTGTGCGATACGATTTTCGCGCCTCTTGCACCGACTTCACGCTGTACCAAAAAGCACATATATGTGTCGTATTTATATTCTTTCTCAACCGCATTTATAAGCGAGGTACAAATACCGCTCCTGTCAAGTGCTTTGCCTTTGACGTTACTGCCAATTTGCATAAATTCAGTGTCAAAAGTCACATAATCGCCAAGTTTAACGTACTTTTCCGCATCCTCTTTGTCCTTTGCACCGATGTCAATAAACAGCTTTGAAACTGCCACAACATTTTCACGTTCGGACTTTGTCTGCAAGTGTATCGCTTTCATACCGATAACACCCTTGATTTTATCAGCACCGATTACAACCTTTTTTGAAATAATCTTTCGCGGATCAATATTGCCTACCGCTTTAATTTTCAAATAACCCTTTTCGGTTACTCCGCTTATGATAAAACCGGACTCGTCCATATTAACCGCAACCGCGATTTTTTTACCGCTGTCACTGCCTTTTTTATATGCAATAACATTACCCATTGTATCAACGGTAATATCGTCAACATTATCTTTAATTTCCGCAATTATCAAATTTCGTATATCATTTTCATTTCCGCTTACGGCATTTATTTCAGACATTTTTTTCAGAAGTTCAGCCATTGCAATTCTCCCCTCTGTTCTTTTATAAATTCAGTCAGCAGATTAACTGTCGCTTTAACATCTGAAACTGCCAAAGTTTCAACTGATGTGTGCATATATTTAAGCGGTATTGATATAAGTGCCGTCGGCACACCGTCACACGCAACTTGTATCTCCCAAGCGTCCGTACCTGTATTGCCGCCGTCAACGTCCGTACTTACCTTTATTCCGTGACGTTTTGATACCGCAAAAAGTTCATCAGTAAGTTTTGGGTGAAGATTAGGACCTACCGAAAGAACAGTACCCGTTCCGACTTCAAACGCATTATCCGAATTGTCAGGCGTTATGCCGTGACACACGTCAATCGCAACCGCCATATCCGGATTAACGCCGTATGCAGTAGTTTTACCGCCTCTGCAGCCGACTTCCTCCTGCACTGCCGCAACGGCGTACACATCAATGTCAATATCCAAATCTTTGATATTTTTCATAACTCGTATTATAGCCGCAACGCTTGCTCTGTCATCAAGCGATTTACCGCTGAATTGCTTTTTGCCGAGTCTGCCGACAGACTGTGCAAGAGTTATACTGTCACCGACTGCTACAAGTTCTTTAACTTTTTCGGCACTCAAGCCTGTATCAACCGCCAATTCTTTTAATTTGGCTGTCTTTCCTTGCTCCAGTAAGTAATTCGGCTTTATGCCTATTACTCCCCACAAATCTTCTTTGCCGTGTACAGTCACTTCGGTTGACGGAAGTGTTCTTTCGTCAACACCGCCGACATTCGCAAATGTCAAATATCCCTCGTCCGTAATTGATGTGACTATCAATCCTATTTCATCACAATGTGCCTCAATCATCAATTTAGGTGCGTTAGGTTTATTACTGCGTTTTACCGCAATCACACTGCCTAAAGAATCGATTTTTACATCATCACAATACTTTTTAAACATATCGGCAATTTGGTCTGTCAAACGATATTCAAATCCCGATATACCACGCATATCACTTATTTTTCTTATAAGTTTTCTCATATTAATTCAACTCATTTACTATTTTCTTGAATAGATTTCCTCTTTCTTCAAAGTTTCTGAACATATCAAAACTTGTACTTGCCGGTGACAAAAGAACAACGTCACCATCATGTGCCTTACTTCTTGCTGTATTAACTGCATCCTCATAAGACGTTGCACGAATTACCTCTATATCTTTACCATTTCCGGTCTTATTTATTTCAGCGTCAAGCGCCTCTTGAATTTTATCCGATGTTGCACCGATTAATATAAGCACCTTAACGTGTTCGGCAAGTGCAGGTCCTATTTCGTCATAAGGAATGCCCTTATCCTTACCGCCGGCTATCATTATAACCTTATTAGGAAATACTCTTAGAGTGTTTATCGTTCTGTTAGGGCTTGAATCTATTGAGCTGTTATAATACTTAACTCCGTCAAGTGTTCTTACAAGCTCAATTCTGTGTTCCACACCGCCGAAAGTTTTTGCAACGTTCACTATAACTTCCTTGCTCACCAAACCGCTTACTGCGGCAATAGCAGCCATATAATTTTCGACATTGTGCATACCAGGTATTTTAATGTCCTTGATATTAAGTATTTCTACTATACCTCTTTTTATAATATTTCCGTCAAGATATACGTCAGCCATACCGTTTCTTGAGAAATACTTAACCGCACCGTTTGCACTCTTGCCTATATCTGCCGTAACTTGATTATCTGCATTTACGATAAGCGTATCGCCTTCATTCTGATAAAGCATTATATTTTTCTTTGCGTCGATATATTCCTTGTAATCTTTGTGCATATCAAGGTGGTTCGGACTTATGTTTGTGATAACCGCAATTTCAGGTGATTTTCTCATTGTATGAAGTTGGAATGAAGAAAGTTCAAGAATTACCCAGTCGTTTTCTTTCATTTTCTCGGTATCAGTCAAAAGCGGATTTCCGATATTTCCGCCGAGCCATGTTTTATATCCTGCATCAGTCATCATTTTATGGATAAGCGTCGTTGTTGTTGTCTTACCGTCACTGCCTGTAACGGCAATTATATGTGACGGACACACTTCAAAAAACACTTCCATTTCACTGGTTACGATACTTCCGTTTTCCTTAGCTTTTAAAAGTTCAGGTACGTCATATCTCATTCCCGGAGTTTTAAATATCATATCGCCCGAAAGATTGTTAAGATAACCATCACCAAGATTGAACTTTACGCCCAACTTCTCAAGTTCGGTATAATTCTCCCCCAAATCTTCTGCACTTCTTCTGTCACAAGCCGTTACATTCGCACCGAGTGACACAAGATATTTTATAAGCGGCAAATTTGATATGCCGATTCCGATTACAGTTATATTCTTTCCGGCAACATTATACTTGAATTCATCTAATTTGTTCATACTAAATTATTCCTCCGAAATTCTTATTTTATCATATTACTCCGAATTTTCTGACTAAACTTAACTGCATATATCAGAAAATATACCAATTATTTTTTCTATTGTATCACAAATGCGTTCAAAAATCAAGGAAATGGGATATTAAAGTAAAACCAAGCATAAAAAAAGGATATTGCATTGCAATACCCTTTTAATATTCTGAATTATTCAGCGTCGTCAGCCTCAACTTCGATTGCCTCTTCAACTTCTACCTCAGGGTCTGTTGAATAAACAAGTGTTTCAGCATTATGGTCTTCTACAGGAGCTTCTTCTTCCTTAACTTCTTCTTCCTTTTCAGGTGTAGGAATTAGAGCACGGATTGAAAGACTGATCTTCTTTTCGTCCCAGTTAAGATCTGTAACCTTAGCCTCAACTTCTTCACCGATTGTAAGAACATCTTCCGGCTTGCCGATTCTTCTGTCAGCAATTTGAGAAATGTGGATAAGACCGTCTACGTTAGGCATAATTTCAGCGAATGCGCCAAATGGCATCATACGAACGATTTTACACTTAACAACGTCACCTACATTAATCTTTGATTGAGCGATTGTCCAAGGATTGTCCTCAATCTTCTTAAATCCAAGAGAAATCTTCTTTGTTTCTCTGTTAAGGTCCTTAATGTAAACATCAAGAACGTCACCCTCTTTAACAACTTCTGAAGGGTGCTTGATTTTATTCCATGAAAGTTCACTGATGTGAACAAGACCGTCAACACCGCCGATGTCAACGAATGCACCGAATGATGTCAGTGACTTAACAGTACCTTGATACTTCTTGCCAACTTCAGCCTCTGCCCAGAACTTTTCTTCTTTTTCTTTTCTTGCAGCCTCAAGAATAACTCTGACTGAACCGATAACACGTCTTCTTCTTTCGTCGATTTCGATTATCTTATAGTTTACAGTTGTTCCTACAAGGCTCTGAAGGTCCTGTACAAATCTTCCGGATGCCTGACGTGCAGGGATAAATACCTGAGAACCGTCTGTAAGTGCAATAACACCGCCCTTAACAGCCTTTATAATCTTTCCTTCCAAAGTCTCGCCTGATTCATAAGCTTCTTTGATTTTGTTCCAGCTTTCCATAGCTACCAATTTCTTTCTTGATAGAACTACTTTACCCTCAGCATCGTTTACACCTACAACGTAAACCTTGATTGTATCGCCTTCTTTTACTACATCAGACGGCTTAAGTGCAGGGTCATCAGTAAGCTGATCAGCTGCTAATTGTCCGTTATACTTAAAGCCACCCAAATCAACGATGACCTCATTATTGCGAACTTCTACAACCGTTCCCTCTACAATGTCCCCGTTATTAAGAGTTTTACTTTCATACTGTGCAAACAGTTCTGCAAAGTTCTCCTCATTTTTTAAATTTTCACTCATAGCCTTTACTACCTCCTCGATAATACTGCCGGGTGTAGACGCTCCTGCAGTAATACCTATTTTATTATATGTTTTTTCTTGAGGTAAATCCTCAAAAGTTTCGATGTGATAGGTGTGTTTACAGTTTCGCTTTGATATTTCAAACAGCTTTCTTGTATTTGAGCTTTCCTTTCCCCCGATTACAATCATCATGTCCGAATTTCTCGAAAGTTCGTCTGCCTCTTTTTGCCTATCCTTCGTCGCACTACATATTGTATCAAAAACTAGGGTACTTTTGCAAGTTTTTTTTACATTTTGTACGATTTCACCAAAAAAATCTCTATTAATTGTGGTTTGTGCTACAATACATATGTCTTTTGAGGCTAAATTACCGTCAATTTCACTTTTCACGTCGTTAATTATGACAGCTTTGTTATCGCACCAGCCATTTATTCCAATAACTTCCGGATGGTTTTTATCGCCGACAATAATAATTTGATACCCCTCTTTGTGATGTTTCGATACAATTTTATGTATCTTTGCCACAAAAGGACAGGTAAGGTCAATATACTCACGACCATTCATCTTGTCATAAATATCTTTCGGCACTCCGTGCGCCCTTATAACAACCGTATGGTCACTCGGAATATCCTCTATACTGTCATACGCATACACGCCCTTGCTCGCCAAATCTTCGATTACCTGCCTATTATGAATAAGCGGACCGAGCGTTGCGATTTTTTTACCGTTTTCGATTTCTTTATAAACATCGTCCACCGCTCTTTTTACACCGTAGCAGAATCCTGCCGTTTTTGCAACATTAATCATTTTTGTTCTCCGATTTTCTTAATATCTGTATTGTCAAACGAATAAATTGTCTGCATAACTTCATCGGCAAGCGTCTGCAAAGTTTCGTTATCAGGCTTTTTGCCATAATATTCTTCAAACGTAATAGGTTTACCGAATGTTACTGTGACCTTGTGAAAAGGCTTGTATTCACCGCTTATGCAAAGCGGAATGACAGGCACTTTGGCATACACGGCAATCATCGAAACACCCAATTTAGCCTTTACTCTCTTGCCGTTTTTTATTCTGTGACCTTCAGGAAAAATAAGCATTGCGTCATTATTTTTTAATATTGAAAACGCACCTTTTATAGCACCTATATCGCCTCTGCCGCGCTGTATCGGAAACGCACCGAGTTTTTTTATAAGTCCGCCGAAAAGCTTATTTTTAAACAAGTCGGCTTTTGCCATAAATCTTAGCGGACGCGGACAATATGCCCCTGCAAAAATCGGATCCCAATTACTTTTATGGTTTACGGCAAGTATCATACCGCCGTCTTTCGGAACATTTTCCTTGCCCACTACTTTTACTCTGAAAATACAGTGTGTAACGCCCTTTGCTAAACCGCTTAAAAATTTATATAGCATATTTCAGCCCTCCGTTTTTTCAAGAATTAAGTCTTTTACAAGCTTAACCGCGCCGTCAAAATCATATTCTGTCGTATCAATCAATGTTGCGTCATCAGCTTTTTTCAAAGGTGCAACGGCTCTTTGAGAATCGTTCTTGTCACGATATTCCATATCGGCTTTAATTTTCTCAAAATCACATTCAATGCCTTTTTCGCAAAGTTCGTCATATCTTCTTTTCGCTCTTGATTCAGCCGACGCGGTAAGAAAAATCTTAACGTCCGCATTCGGAAGTACATATGAGCATATGTCACGACCGTCCATTATAACATTTGCACTTTCAGCCATTTTTCTTTGAAGTTCAACAAGTTTTTTTCTGACTTCGGGAATTACCGCAACATTTGACGCACCTACAGAAACGTCTTCTTCTCTGATACGCTTTGAAACATTCTCGCCTAATAAATAAATCTGCTGTCCCTCATCTGTATATTTTATGTCGATTTCCACTTCGTTAAGACGGCTTACCAGTTTTTCTGTTTCATTTTTCGCGTCTATTCCGTTGTTAATAGCAAAAAGTGCAACCGCACGATACATTGCACCCGTATCTATGTATGTATAGCCAAGACTTTTGGCAACAGCCTTTGAAACGGAGCTTTTACCTGCTCCTGCCGGTCCGTCCACCGCAACTGAAATATATTTCATTTTGTTCTCCTTTAGATTTATTTTACCAAATCGGGACGCAACACCGTTGCACCCCTTAAATATGCGTGTACCATATCTTTATTTTGTTTATCGGAATTTACGTGCATTAAAATTCTTATACACTTCTTTAATGCACCGTCAATTTCCGGCTCGCTCATATCAAGCAAAGGTACATCAACTATCCCCATTTTTCTTGCCGCAACAGCCGGGAAAACTTTGTCAAGATCGGGCGTTACCGTAAAAATGACAGACACCATATCTTCTGTTTTTATATTGTTTTCCGAAATTATAGTTTCAAGCATTTCCTTTGTCGCCTCTATAATTTCTTCCCTGTCATTATTTTCAACCGTTGTTGCTCCTCTTATTGCTCTTACCATACTACCATTCTCCTTTGATTATACTACTCTGTGTCCCATACCGATTGCGACATCATTAAGATTTAATAAACCGATAGCAAAAAATACACATACACCGATATGTGAACCGTGTCTTGCAATACCGATTTTACCGCCGAGATTAAGTCCGACGCACTTATCGACAATCTGCTGAATTGCCTCATGTGCCGCACCGGCAACCGCACCTTCTTCCGCATGGGTTGAAGATATAACATTTTCACGTTTCGCCGCAACAACCGCTCTTTCAAGCACTTTTGGTACCGCACTGCCGAAATCACTGCCGAAATCGACTGCAACGGAAAGAATACCGTTTTCCTTATTTTTTGCTTTCATCTCAATTTCTTCTTCTCTTGAATCTGTAAGCGCAATTTGTATAGCCGCCTTACAAACCTCTCTGCTGCCAACTTCCATATCCACAACTGTTCCTTTCTATGCTATTCGGCTGCATTCATACCAGCAAGATAGCCTGTCGAAAATGCCGCCTGCAAATTATATCCGCCTGTATAACCGTCTATGTCAATCACTTCACCGGCAAAATACAAACCGCTCACAAGTTTTGATTCCATTGTGGACGGATTTATTTCGCTTACCTTAACTCCGCCGGCTGTTACGATAGCCTCCTCGACAGGCCGTACGCCGACTGCGGTAAGTGTAAAGTGTTTTAAAACGTGAACAAGCCCATTTCTTTCTTCTCTCGTAATTTCATTTACTGCCTTATGCGGCTCTATTCCCGAGAGTGATATTACAATCGGTATAAGTGCTTTCGGAAGCAAATCGTCAAGACTGTTTACAAGGTGCTTTTTACTGTACTTTTCAAAATCTCTGAGCACTCTCGCATTAAGCTGTTCATCGGTCAAAGCCGGTTTTAAATCTATCTCTATTTTATATTTTTCCTTACCGATATTTTTCAGATATGCCGACATCGAAAGCACTACCGGCCCCGAAATTCCGAAATGCGTAAAAAGCATTTCTCCGAAATCGGAATACACCTTTTTGTTTTTCTGATTAAATGCCGTTATTTTAATGTTTCTCAGCGACAAGCCCATTATATCCTTAACGAACTTTTCTTCCGTTAAAACAGGTATAAGCGACGCTTTAGGCTCGATAATTGTATGTCCCGCTTGTTTTGCGAATTTGTATCCGTCGCCCGTAGAACCTGTTCTCGGATATGATTTACCGCCGGTACATATTATCACTCTGTCCGCCGTAATTGACGTTTTAGACGTCTTTACACCCTTTACGGTACCGTCACCGATTATAAGCGACTTTACCGTATCATGCACAAGCGACACATTCGGCTTTAAAGCGTATTTTTTAAGTGCCTTTACAACGTCCTGCGACTTATCACTTACAGGAAATACCCTGCCGCCTCTTTCAACTTTTGTTTTAACGCCGTTTTCTTCAATAATTCGTATTATATCGTCATTTGTAAACGTATATAGTGCCGAATACAAAAACTTCGCATTTCTCGGATATTGACCTATCATATCCTCAATATCGGCTGAATTTGTTATATTACACCTTCCCTTGCCTGTTATGAGAAGTTTTTTGCCGATTATATCGTTCTTTTCGATTATTACCACTTCATCAGCCGTTTCGGCGGCTTTTCCTGCCGCCAAAAGCCCTGCCGCACCGGCACCGATTACTACTATTTTCATTCCGTCACACTCCAAGTTTCAATATTTCTGAACATTCTGTCAACAGACGGCAGAATTTCGCTTTTAATTTTTGAGCCTGACATTACATTGCCTTTTCTGAAAAACAATACAGTAAACGGCATATCATTCACTATTATATCACCATACTGACGGAATAAAGCCTTTTGCTGTTCTTCGTCATTCGTCATTCCAAGCTGACCGATAAGCATATCAAGGGCGGGATTTGCATACGAGAAATAATTATCGGTCGACGATACAAGAGACGTCAAGTCATTATTCGCACTAATTTCTATCTCACCTATCATTATATCATAATTTTTCGCATTAATTCTTGCAATATATTCATCATACGGAAGTGCAGTAACTGTTGTCGGAATACCGAATCTTGTATAACTGTCTGCCACTTCGTTTGCTATATTAACCTTTTCCGCACTGTCACTGTTTGTCAAAATTTCAAATTGCAAAACCTGTTTTTGCGCACCGACATGGCGTACATATTTTCCGTCATTGTCCAAACCCCATTTATCATTGCCCAAATGCTGTGTTGTCAAAATTTCATCAGGCTTAAATTTTGTACTTGTGTCATAATAGAAAATTGATGACGGATTAATCGGAATATTGCTTGCCTTACCGCGCGAATATATCGTTGAATTTACAATACTGTCCTTATCAACAATATTCGACAGACCCTGTCTTGTTTCAACGCCCGAAAGCAACGGATTTGCAGTATTATATCCGATAAAAGTCATTTGATTTGTTATATACTCATTATTTCTTGCACTGCCTCTCGGTGTATATTCCGAAAGGTCTACCGTTCTGCCTGTCATAAGGTCAATTTCGCTTGCTTCAAACATTGATTCATACTTCTGCAAGTCGGGTACGGTATAAGCATAAAGGCTGTCGATTTTTGCTCTGCCGTTGTGATAATTGTCAAATGCCGAAAACAACAGCTTTCCTGTGCTTAACTGTGAATTATACTTATAAGGACCTGTTCCCATCGGTATATAATTCGCATTGCCTTTCATATCACTTTGATATTTCACTATCGGGAATGTCAAAAGTGACACAAAATTCGGCACTGCGTAATTCAATGTAATCTGAAACGTATAATCGCCAGTTGCCATATAATCTGCCATATTTGCAAACACAGATGTGTAATTAGTAACACCGGAACGTATTTGCTTAAATGTATAACTTACATCATACGCGTTGAAATTTGAGCCGTCCTGCCATTGTATGTTGTTTTTAAGCGTAATATCAATCGTTCTGCCGTCAGGAGATACAGTATAGCTTTCAGCCAAAATCGGTACTGCCTGCAATTTTTCGTTAAGTTCAAAAAGCGGTTCATACACAAATTCCATACACTCTTTAACCGTTTCCGATTTTGTCAAAAGCGGATTAAAAGTATCAAAATCAAGCAATCCCACGCTTATGCTGTTTGATACTTCCGTCTTATTTTCATCTGCAACCTTTTCGTCATCAACAGTTTCCTGTGATATTCTCTCTTTAATTCTTTCAACGGTATCGCACCCTGTTACAGAAAAAACTGTACACACGGCAAGCAACACCGCCACTAAACCCTTTATCCTTCTCATCTCATTCTCCAAATCTATATTAACTCAATAAATGCACCGAGATTTCCTCTTTTTCCGTTCGTCTTTCTGTGCGAAAATAATAAATCACTGTTACAGTAAGTGCATATTCCGCAATTATCAATATTTTCTTTCAATATGCCGCTTTCAATAAATTGTTTTTCGATTGCTTTCTGCATATTAACGTGATACTTTTCACCGTATTTCACTGCGGTATCTTCACCGAATTCCTTTATAAATATTTCGGCAACTTCGTCACCCACTTCAAAATGACATTCCTGTATTGACGGACCGATAGCGGTTAAAATATCTTCCGCACGACTTCCGTAATCTCTTTTCATTTTTTCGATTGTTTTCTGACCTATTCGCTTTACCGTACCTTTCCAACCCGAATGTGCCAATGCGGCTACTCCGAGCTTTTTGTCAAGAAAAAACAACGGTACGCAGTCGGCAAACAGCGTAACCATAGGAATACCTTTCTTATCCGTAATAAGCGCGTCAACGCTATCAAACTTGTTTTCAAGCACAATACCGTTTCCGAAATCGTCCTCTGTCACGGTATGAATAACATCTTCGTGAACTTGTTTTGAAAGCACAAGTTTATTATAGTCCATACCAAGCGTATCAGCCATTATTTCAAAGTTTTTAAGCACATTTTCGCGTGTATCATCACAGTGAAAGCGAAAATTCATACTGCTGTAACAGCCGTCGCTGACGCCGCCCTCACGCGTGGAAAAACCGTGTTTTACAAGTCCTGTTTCCTCAAATGATGTAATTGTGTAATATAAAACACCGTTTTTCCTGTTAAGCTTAAACATCGCTATTCCTCCGAAAATAATCATATACGCTTTGTGCCGATTTACTGTCCATTTCTTTGACGTTTAACAATTCGTCCAAAGTCGCCTCTTTTATTTTATCAATAGTTTTGAAAGTAGTCAATAGGGCTTTTCGCCTTTTTTCACCAATTCCGTTTATTTTATCAAGTTCGGAATTAATTTTACCTCTCAATTTTCTGTGATATGATATTGCAGTATCGTGAACTTCGTCTTGAATGTGAGTTATAAGTTTAAATACGGGACTTGTTGCACTGAGTTCAATTTCACCGTTTTTTGAAACAAGACCTCTTGTTCTGTGCTTGTCATTCTTCACCATACCGAATGTTTCAATATCGACTTCAATCATATCAAGAAGCTCTGTTATCACGTTTAAATGTCCTTTACCGCCGTCAAGCAGTATAAGGTCAGGCAAAGGCAAAAACTTTGCGTTTCGTTTCAAAAGCGTACCCTTTTCAACCTGTTCTTCCTCCTCAAGCGCGTGTCTGAAACGTCTGTATATGACCTCACGCATAGCCGCGTAATCGTCCGCACCCTCAAACGATTTTATCTTGAATATTCTGTATTTACGTTTCGCAGGCTTACCGTTTTCAAATACAACCATTGCACCGACATTATCCGTACCTTGAATATTTGAAATATCGTATGCCTCAATTCTGTAAGGACGTTTTTCAAGTCTTAGCTGTTCCTGCATCATATCAAGAACAGTATTCTTTTCACGTTCTTTCATCACCTTAATTTTATAATTACCAAGTGCAATATCGGCATTTTTACGCACCATTTCAACCAAATGAAGTTTTTCGCCTCGTTTTGGCATTGCAATAGTAACTTTGCGTTTTCTTATACCGCTGAGCCACTTCATTATCGCTTCACTGTCGTCAACTTCGTATTCGGTCAAAATTTCTTCGGGTATAAATTCACTGTTTTGATAAAACTGCTTTACGAAATCAGTAAGTATTTCTTCATTTGCACTGTGCTGTGTGTTGTCAATTTTATAGCTTTCTCTGCCAATAACTTTACCGTTTCTGATAAAGAATACCTCACAAAATGCGACGTTTTCTTCCCTTGCAAGTGCAATGACGTCTTTGTCGTTCTGTTTATCGGTATTTATAATCTTCTGATGTTCTTCTATATCCTTTACGGCTTGAATTTTATCCCTTAAATCAGCCGCTTTCTCGTACTCCATATTCTGTGAAGCCTTCATCATTTGCTCTGTCAGTTCTGCTATAAGCTCCTTGTGGTTGCCGTCAAGGAAACGGCAAATATTAAAAAACACCTGTCTGTATTCCTCTTTTGAAACCTTTCCCGTACACGGTGCAAAGCAATTATTGATGTGATAATTAAGACACGGTCTGCCTTTTCTTATATCGTCCGGAAATTTTCTGTGACAAGTCGGCGGTTTAAAAAGTTTCTGCACAAGCTCAAGAGTATTTTTTATTGTTATTCCCGACACATACGGTCCGTAATATTTCGCACCGTCCTTTAAAAGTCTTCGGACTTTCAAAACCTTTGGATACGGCTCGTTTATCGTGACTTTTATATACGGATAATGCTTGTCGTCCTTTAAAAGTATATTATACTTCGGTCTGTGCTTTTTTATAAGATTACATTCAAGCGCAAGCGCCTCTGTTTCGGAATCTGTGACAATATATTCAAAATATGCCACGTTCGACACCATTGCAAGAACTTTCGGTGTGTGGTTTGAATTTTTCTGAAAATACTGTCTGACGCGGTTTTTAAGTATCTTCGCTTTACCGACATATATTATTTTATCGTCCTTGTCGTGCATTATATACACACCCGGATCTTCGGGCAAATTCTTTAATTCCTGTTCCAAATCAAACATATTGCCACCTCCTTACACCAAAAATAACTCTACATAATAATGCAGAGTTATTTTCTTAAATATTATTTAAAATTATTCAGAGAAATTAGATTCAATCAATTCAACCAAAGTCTTAACTGCCTCTTCTTCATCACTACCGTCAGCAATGATTGATATTGATGTACCCTTAACGATACCCAATGAAAGAACTCCTAAAAGACTCTTTGCGTTTACACGTCTTTCGTCTTTCTCAACCCATATGCTTGACTTAAATTCATTTGCTCTTTGAATGAAAAATGTTGCAGGTCTTGCATGCAAGCCTACCGAATTTTGAACTGCCACTTCACTTGAAACCATGAATTGTGCCCCCTGTCTTAAATTTTAATCACATATTTTACCGATATAAATATTATAATTAGCATACTAAAAAATTTGTCCCACGTCAATCCTTTTTATCGTTTTGTAACAATTTTTAGTTATTATTTACTTATCTTTTTATTATTCGGATAATAATTTTGTGAAATAATACACGCTTATTCTTCAGTTGTTTCGGTTGTTTCCGTTTCCGTCGGCTGTTTGCCGTCAGTATTATCACTGTCGTCAGCCTCACTCGGCAAGTATCCGCTGTTATTTTTCAACAATTCTCTAACCTGTCTGTCGATTTCAGCAGTAAATTCTTTGTTCTCAACCATATATTTTCTTACATTGTCACGGCCTTGACCGATTTTTTCACCGTTATAGCTGAACCAAGCCCCCGACTTCTTGATAATATTGTTTTCAACTGCAAAGTCAAGAATATTACCTTCTTTTGAAATACCCTCGCCGTACAAAATATCAAATTCGGCAGTTTTAAACGGCGGTGCAACCTTGTTTTTAACAACTTTAACCTTTGTCTTGTTACCGATAAGTTCCGTACCGTTCTTTATAACCTCGCCGCGTCTTACGTCCAATCTTACAGATGAGAAGAACTTTAGTGCACGACCGCCCGGAGTTGTTTCGGGATTACCGTACATAACACCGACTTTTTCTCTTAGCTGGTTGATAAAGATTACGACCGTACCCGATTTTGAGATGACGGCAGTAAGTTTTCTTAGAGCCTGTGACATAAGTCTTGCCAACAAACCGACATGGCTGTCACCCATTTCACCGTCAATTTCCGCTTTCGGAACAAGTGCGGCAACAGAGTCAACAACGATTACGTCAAGCGCACCGCTTCGTACAAGTGCCTCGGCAATATCCAAAGCCTGTTCACCGGTATCCGGTTGTGCAACAATTAAATTGTCTATATCAACGCCCAATTTTTTTGCATATACAGGGTCTAAAGCGTGTTCTGCGTCAATAAATGCAGCCTCGCCGCCCATTTTCTGTGCCTCTGCCACAACGTGAAGTGCAACGGTTGTCTTACCCGAAGATTCAGGGCCGTATATTTCTATAACCCTGCCTCTCGGAAGTCCTCCTACTCCAAGTGCCATATCAAGAGTCAATGAGCCTGTCGGAATAACTTCAACGTCAACCGAATTTGCGTCGCCGAGTTTCATAATACTTCCTGTACCGTATTCCTTTTCTATAACACTGAATACAGATTCAAGAGCCTTTTTCTTTTCCTCTGCGTCAGTCATTTTTACAACTTTAGGTTTACTCTTATCCTTTTCTTTTGCCATTTATTTTCTCCTTTAAAGTATCACTTATATTTTATACGTCAATTATATTACATAAACACTCTTTTTTCAAGCAGTTTTTAACTCAATGCCGTGCAAAGTACAATTTATTGTACTTTAGTGATATTTTCAATACGATTTGCGATATTTTCAAACGTAATTTTGCAAGTACACTCACGAACTTCTTCGCGTGTACCGTTTAAATGAAGTTCTTTCACTTCCGTTTCACCCATAACGCATATGCCGACATATACAAGTCCTACCGGCTTTTCTTTCGTTCCGCCTGTCGGGCCTGCTATGCCTGTTATGCCGACAGTAACATCCGCACCTGTGTTTTTTCTGAGTCCATCTGCCATTTCAAAAGCGGTTTCATAACTCACTGCACCGTGTTTCTCCAGCGTTTCGCCCTTGACACCGAGATATTTCATCTTCGCCGAATTTGCATAAGTCACAAAGCTTTCATTCAAAACCTCCGACGCACCCGAAACATTTGTTATAAGTGCCGCAAAAAGTCCTCCTGTACAGCTTTCAGCCGCCGAAATAGTCATTTTTCTTTCCGCAAGCATTTTTACAACTTTTTCGTTTAAACCGTTTACTTCCGCTTTCATATCAATCACCCAAGCCTTATTATTTAGGATATACTTCTATCTTTTCAACGCCTGCCAAAGCAGCCTCGATAAGTGTTTCAACGTCAAGTCTGCTTTCAGACTTTTCAATATTTACACGTTTCGGATTTGTTGTAGGGTGCTTTGGTGTAAACACTGTACAGCAGTCCTCATACGGTAAAATTGATGTTTCAAATGTACCGATTTCGTGTGCTCTGTCAACTATTTCAATCTTATCCATACCGATAAGCGGCTGCAATACCGGCATATCAACAGCCGAATTTGTAACGTCAAGTGCCGCAAGAGTTTGGCTTGCAACCTGTCCGACGCTCTCGCCTGTTACAAGTGCCAACGATTTATGCTTACGCGCCAATCTTTCCGCAATACGCATCATAAATCTACGCATAACAAGCGTCAAATGTTCCTCAGGGCACTTTTCTGCAATCTGCAGCTGTATTTCCGTAAACGGCACGATATACAAATTGATTTTTGACGTATATTGTGCGATTATGCTTGCAAGTTCAATAACCTTTTCTTTTGCTCTCTCACTTGTGTATGGGAATGAGAAAAAGTTTACCGCATCAATTTCAACACCGCGTTTTGAAATCATATGACCTGCAACAGGGCTGTCAATACCGCCTGACAAAAGCAATGTTGCCTTTGAGCCTGTGCCTATCGGCATACCGCCCTGTCCCTGCACTTTATTTTCATCTGCATAAACGTATGCACCGAAATCTCTGACTTCGACTTTAACCGTAACTTCGGGATTATGAACATCAACGACTATATTCGGATATTCGTCGTCAAGATAACCGCCGACTTCCATACAAATTTGAGGTGAGTTAAGCGGGAACTGCTTATCAGAACGCTTTGCCTCAACCTTAAATTTAACGCCGTCCTTAAAGTCTTTCTTCAAATATTCCTTGGCTTTAGCCTTTATATCCTCAATATCCTTTTCACAAACAACCGCTCTTGTAATTGAAACAATACCGAATATTTTCGACAATCTTTCCACTACAATATCCATTTTATCCTCGTCGAAAACTTCGACATAAATTGTAGCCTGTGCAAGTCTTGCCTTTACCTCAGCCACATTTTTCAGTGAATTTCTGATGTTGTTCATCAGTATATTTTCAAACTTCGGACGATTACCGCCCTTTAATATAATTTCTCCGTATTTTGCAAGAATAATCTCTTTCATTTACATAAATCTCCTTATTGTCGCAACCTCTTTTGCAATAATTTCCGCCGCTTTTATAACGTCTGCTTCTTCTGTCAATCTGTCAAAACTGATTCTCACCGCACCGTTAATTTCTTTTTTATCAAGTCCCATGGCCGTAAGTACATGGCTCGGCTGCGGTTTGTGGCTTGAACAAGCCGAACCTGTTGAAACGTATATTTTATGTGCCTCAAGCGAATGAAGAAGTATTTCAGCCTTTATGCCGATAAACGATACGTTTAAAACACTGCCGGAATTATATTCGTCAGAGCCGTTTATCTTAATATTCGTTATTTCTTGAAGTTTTTCTTTCATTGTGTTTCTCAAATGTATAAGTTTTGATTGGTCGGTGTCACATTCAGCAGCCGTCGCACCGAATGCAAGTATACCGCCTACATTTTCCGTACCCGGTCTTATTTCACCCTGTTGTTCACCGCCGAACAATATCGGACGTATCATTCTTGTATCTGCTACATACAATGCACCCGTACCTTTAAAGCCGTGAATTTTATGGCTGCTTATCGTAACAAGGTCTGCACCCATTTTTTTCGGTTTCACATCTATTTTACCAAACGACTGTACACAGTCAGTATGAAGATGTGCATAAGGTGCTTTTTCAAGCATAATTTCTCTTATTTCTTCAATCGGCTGAATAACGCCTGTTTCATTATTGACGTGCATAACGCTTATAAGTATCGTTTCATCATCAAGAACGTTTCTAAGCATATCAAGGTCTACTCTGCCTTCACTGTCAACGTCAAGATACTCAACATTAAATCCGTCAATTTCAAGTTTTCTGAATGCCTCAAGTACAGACGGATGTTCGATTTTGCTCGTAACAATTTTTGTACCGATTTTGTGACGTGCCGCCGCAACGCCGAAAACAGCCAAATTATTCGCCTCGGTACCGCCCGATGTAAACAAAATATTTTTACTTTCAACGCCAAGCATATCGGCAATATTTTTTTTGCTTTCGTTTATGAGTTTTTCCGCCTCAATACCCAAGCCGTGAAGCGACGACGGATTACCGAAACATTCCGCCGCCTTAATCATTGCATCAACTGCCGCTTTTGACGGTTTAGTTGTTGCCGCATTATCAAGATATATCATACTCTTTCCACCTTTATTACCAATGCCATTCCGCTTTTTATCGTAATATTGCATTTATCCGCAAGCATAATATTGCTTATGCCGCGGCTGCTGCCGAAATACAAAGTTTCGTCATTCAACGGATATTCAAGTCCGTCTGTTGTTATTCCGACCGCATTATCCTTTATCGGAATTATAGACAGAGTTTGTCCTTTTTTTCCGTTTAACGACAATTTATCTTTTAACAAATAAATTTCATTATTATCGTCTATAAGCACACCGTTTTTACACTTTTCAAGCAATAAAATATCCGCTATACTGTGGTCAAAACGGTCGCCTGTCATGGCGATAAGGACTATGTCTTCATATCCATTATCCACCGCATAAGCTACCGCAAGTTCACCGTCTGTAAAATCCTTGCGTTTTGGATATTCAATTCTGTCCTTAACTTTTTCAAAATTCTTTGCCGAATCAAAATCACCTATAAGCACATCAGGCACTATCCCCATTTTTTCCGCATGGTTATAGCCACCGTCGGCACATATTATAAAATCATTGTCATTGATTTTGCTTTTTATATATTGATAGTCTTTTATATCACCGTTACCGATTATTACCGCACGCATTATCTCATAAGACTCCTTACAGAGCCCTCAATATCGTCATTAAACACAGCCGTTCCCGCAACAATTATATTTGCGCCTGCATTAATCGCATTGTCAATATTGTTTGCATTAATTCCGCCGTCAACTTCAATATCAAAGTCACTGCCCATTTTTTCACGAATATACGCAATCTTTTCATTAACGCTTTCAATATATTTCTGACCGCCGTAACCCGGCTCAACGCTCATAACAAGCACCATATCGACTTTATCAAGGTACTTTTCAATCGCCGATACAGGTGTTTTCGGATTAATCGAAATCGCCGCTTTTTTACCTCTCTTCTGTATCATTTCAATACATTCTTTCGGCTTATCGGTTGCCTCGATATGAAAAGTAACACCGTCCGCACCGGCATTGATAAATTCATCAATATATCTTTCCGGCTTATCTATCATAAGATGTACATCAAAAAACATATCTGTATACTTGCGTAATGACTTTATAACAGGCATTGCAAAAGTCATATTCGGAACAAAATGTCCGTCCATAACATCAATATGCAACCACTGTGCTCCTGCGTTCTCTGCCCTTTTTACCTGCTCGGCAAGTATACCGAAATCTGCCGACAATATAGACGGTGATAATATCATTTCTTTTCCCATTCCTTTACTGATTTTAGTTTATTGTATATTTGAGTATAGCTGTCGTATCGTGACTGAGCCATTTCTCCGTTTTTAAGCTTTTCTTTTATATAGCAATCAGGCTCGTTTATATGTGAGCATCCTCTGAAACGGCATTTATTTTGAGAGTCCGCCATTTCGGGAAAATACTGCCACAAATCGTCAGCCTTTATATTTTCAATTTCAAGTGAACTGAAACCGGGTGTATCAAGTACAAAACCTCCGCTTTCAAGTTCAAACAATTCAACGTGACGCGTCGTATGTTTTCCGCGGCTTATTTTTTCGGAAATACTTCCCGTTTCAAGCTCTCCGTTTGTGATAATACTCAAAAGACTCGACTTACCAACTCCCGAAAGTCCCGTAAATGCAGTCGTCTTATCCTTCAAATAATCCATAAGCAAATCCGTGCCGTCTTGTCTTTCGGCACTTACAGAAAATATTTTATATTTGGCTTTTGAATATATTTCTTCTATATCCTCACGTTTTTTTATATCTGTTTTATTAATGCAAATAACAGGAGTTATATTATTAATCTCCGCATTTATAAGCATTTTATCTATCAAAAACAAATTCGGCTCCGGTGACGCCGCCGCAACGACAAGCATCATTGTATCAACATTTGCAACCGGCGGTCTTATAAGCGACGATTTTCTCGGCATTATTTCAATAATACTGCCTTTTTCGCCGTCCGTTTCAATATTCACCTTATCGCCAATCATAGGTGTTATCTTTTCCTTGCGAAAAATTCCCCTTGCTTTACATTCGTATATGCTATCAGAGGCCTTTACATAGTAAAAGCCTCCAATACCCTTCATTATAGTTCCAACCATAATTACCTCTAATTAAAGTTTATTGTTCTGTCACTTACCTTACTTCCGTCTATATAAGCCTGAACTTCCGCAGTTCCAGAGCCTGTAATTTCAACCGATACAGTGCCTTCGTCCTTTGAGTGAACTGCATTATGAACTGTTTTTCCGTTTGCTACAATTTCAACATCAACCGAATCATCTGCAGTGTCCGGAATTTTTACAGTGAAAGTTCTTGTTGATGTTTGGTTTGATGAACCCGAATCACTGTTTGAACTGTCGGATGTGTTTGAACTTGAATTATCGTTGCTTGATGTATTTGAATTGCTTGAACTGTTTTGGTTTGTGCTTGCATTGTTTTGTTCACTGTTTGTCTGTGATGAATTCTTTTGTTCCGCTTGTTGATTTGATTGGTCTGTCTGTGTTTCTTCACCCTTTGAAAGTACAATGCTTACATATGAGCCTTTATTTGCAGTCTTGCCAAGTTCAGGGCTTTGTGAAATAACAGTTCCCTCTTGTGCCGAAGACGCTTTTCTTGAAACGTTACCGAGATTTAAGCCGTTTGCTTTAAGTGTTGCCTCCGCCTGTTCTCTGCCCAAACCGATTATGCTCGGAACAGATACTCTTTCAGTCGCAGGAGTAGCTTGCGCACTGCTTCCTCCCTTACCTTTGCTGACGTGGATATTTATAATATCGTCTTTGTTAAGTTTTGTTCCGCCCAATGGTGTCTGACGAATTACATATCCTGACGGTACGTCATCTGATTCGTCTTCAACAACCGTATAGTTAAGTTCAAGTTCAAGTATTTCCGCAATAGCCTCATCAAACTGTTTTCCGGTAACATCAGGCGCTACAATATCACCGCCCGATGAACCTATTGAAACTATAAGTTTTACATCAGAATTTTTTGCCACAACCTTTTTAGCTGTAGGGTCTTGTGAAATTACGCAATTTTCCGCAACCGTATCCGAAAGCGAATATTCGATTTCATCAGCCAAATGAAGTCCTGCTTTTTCAATTTCCGCAGTTGCCTGTTCAATAGTCATATTTTTAAGGTCAGGCACAATCGCCTCTTTACGCATATTTATAAAGAAAAATGCTCCAAGAACTATAAGTAAAATAACTGCCGCCGTTGAAATTGCAAGAACAACCGCAATTCTATCCTCTTTTTTTTGCTTTTTATTCTTTTTCTTCACAACTTTTTTACGTTTTGTACGACCTCTTGCCGGAAGTTCTTCTTCATAAGGTTCTTCCTCCTCTACCGTTTCCGGTACATCAAGATTATCGTCAAAATCGCTTTCATCGTCATACGCATAATCTTCATGCGGTACGACTTCTTCATATACATCATCACGGCTCGGAAGTGGCTCGTCTGCAAGTACAGCATGAAGATCGTCAACAAATTCCTGTACATTTTGGTATCTGTTACTTTGTTCTTTTGAAATTGCTTTCATTGTAACATACGCCAAATCAGTCGGTATATCAAGATTTACGCATTTAACGTTTACCGGTTCTTTTTCAAGGTGCATAAGTGCAACGCTTACAGGTGTATCACCGTCAAACGGAACTTTTCCGGTAAGCATTTCGTAAAGCACAATACCGAGTGAATATATATCACTTCTTGCGTCAGTAAATCCTCCTCTTGCCTGTTCAGGTGAAATATAATGCACCGATCCCAAAGCACTTCCGCCGACAACGGTAGTTTCTCCCGCAACAGCTCTGGCAATACCGAAGTCCGTTACTTTTAAAGTCTTGTCCTTTGTCATAAGTATATTTTGAGGCTTAATATCACGATGTATTATATTAATCGAATGTGCCTCACTTATACCTTGTCCTATCTGAATAGCAAAGTCGCACGCCTCCTGCCAAGGAAGTGCGCCCTTTTGCTTTATGTATTCTTTAAGTGTAATGCCGTCGACGTATTCCATAACCATATAATTAAGACCGCCCTCTTCGCCGACATCATAAACAGACACAATATTATTGTGTACCAAACTTGCCGATGACTGAGCCTCTTTTATAAAGTTTGAAACAACTTGTTCTTCACCCTCAAGTGAATCACGAAGTATTTTTATCGCAACATATCGGTTTAAAAGCGTATCTTTCGCCTTGTAAACGGTAGCCATACCGCCCGTACCGATTTTTTCAAGCATATCATATCTATTTCCAAGTGTTATTCCAACTAAATTATCACTGTTCATTATCACATTTCTCCCTTTCCAAAGCCACAATGGTAATATTATCTCCGCCGCCTCGTTCATTTGCAAGTGCTACAAGTTCTTCCGCACTTTTCTGAAGGTTGCTTTTATTTTTAATATATGTTCTGATTTCATCGTCCTCTACGAAATTTGTAAGGCCGTCAGAGCATAGCACAAGAGTTTCACCGTTATAAGGTTTAATCGAAATATCTACTTTTACGGTGTCCTCTGCACCCATAGCACGCGTTATGTAGTTCTTTTTAGGGTGATTTTTTGCCATTTCGGGACTTATTTCACCTCTTGATACAAGTTCCTGTACATAGGAATGGTCTTTTGTTATCTGTTTGATTTCGTCACCTATCATATAGGCTCGTGAATCTCCGACGTGTGCCGTAATAATCTTGTTTTGATAAATCATTGCAAGCGTCGCCGTTGTTCCCATTCCCATTACTTTATAATGATTCTTTGCATAATTGTATATGATACTGTTCGCCGATATAAACGCCTGACGTATAACTTCTCCTGCCTCTACATAGTCGAGTTCGGTATCAAGATTTTTTTCTAAGTGGTTTTCTATAATATCGACAACCATCATACTTGCGACTTCACCGGCTTGATGACCGCCCATTCCGTCCGCAACAACTGCGTAAGGGAACGTGTCGCTTTCATTTACGTAATAATTGTCCTCATTAATTTTTCTGTGCATTCCTATATCGGTAACCGCACCAAACTGCATTTTGAAAATCACCTCATTTCACTAAAGAATTATAGTTTTTGATATTATATCACTTTTTTTCTCAGTTGTCCACAGGAAGCTGAGAATGGCTTAAATACTATGTTTCTCGCATTTTTATATTTTTCTGATACCAATTTGATACCAATTTTAAACGATATGTAATTCATTAATATAATTAAATAATGTATCATTTTGAATATGAGTATAAACATCTAAAGCTGTTTTAACAGAAGCGTGCCCTAAGTAATTTTGAACAATTTTAGGTGGTATATTTTTCTCAAAACATTTCGTGGCGAATGTATGACGAAACATATGTGGGTGTATATGAGGAAGAAATTGTGGTTCTCTATTTTCCTTTTGTGCTAAATCTTCCTCTTTTTTATTAAACCCTATTATTAAATTGTCTAAACTTCTATCCACAGAATTTTTTGACAATGGTTGCTTTCGTTTACCTACGAATACAAAATCATCACCTGAAAATTTAGTTGTTTTATGAAAATTCAATAACTCTAATAATTCATCCGAAATAGGCATAAGTCTAACTGATGATTTTGATTTTGGAGTTTGATTATATTTTTTAACTTTTACAGTTTGCATAAATGTTTTATTAATTGATATTACTCTTTTTTCAAAATCAACATCCGACCATCTCAACGCAAGGGCTTCTCCTATTCTTACTCCTGTCATAAGCAAAAATTTATACAAATCAATAAAACAATGTTTTTTGCTTGTGCCATATGTTAAGAAAGTATTAATCTCATCGTCTGTTAAGATTTTTCTTTTTTTATTTACATCTACTTCATAATTTTTACATGTTTCTAATAATGTTATTGGATTAACTATCATATATTTTTGCTTTTGAGCCATTTTAAACATACCACTTAGAACTGTCTTTATATTGTTTATCGTATGAACCGAAACATTTTTTCTTTTCTCATTTAAAAATTGATTTATATGAAAAAGTTCGATATTATTTATTTTTAAAAGCCCCATTGTCGGTGCGACATGTTTGTAATAAATTTTTTCAGAATTATAAACCGTCGATGGTTTACAAGTCATTCTCCTTTCATTTATCCACATGCCATGTAATTCATTCATGGTAACAGTATTAGAATTTATACCTAATCCAACAGCATTCTCATATTTTGCTTTTGTGAATTTTTCCTTCACCTCTTTTAGTTTATGTCCATAAATTGTTTTTCTTTTTCCAAAAATATCAGTATATCTTGCCATATACCTTCCATCTTTAATTTGACATAAACCTTCTCCTAATTCCTTTCCTTTTAAATCTTTTCCCATAATTTATTCTCCTTAATCAAAAAGAAAAATAAATCATAATTTCTATAACGATTATATTATATAATATTATGATTTATTTTTCAAGTCTTATCTACCTGTATTTTGATCTATATATTTATCCAATATCGTTTTATTTGCAAATACTCTACCATTTATCCTGCATACATAAGGACAATTTAGTTCAGAAAGCATTTTTCTAATGCTAAGCAACAAGGAACTATAATTTCTCAAGGTGAGTTCAAGGAAACCGACATTTCAAAGGGTCTTGCAACTACTATTATTAAAATCCGTAATGCAAAGGGTGAAATTAGAGACCTTCAATATACTTGGCATGACGGTATGATTAGCATGGCTGATAATACCAAGAAAGTTCAAACTTCTTTAGTTGGCGTTCCAAAAATTATGGACGCACTTTCTAAAAAGTCTAAAGAGTTAATTACATATTGGACGGCTAATTACATAAATCCTTATAAGATAATCGAAATGATTCAAAAAGGTGTCAATATTGTAAAGGAACTTGATACTGCCCTTGTTGACCTTCGTAAGACTACAACAATGTCTTCGACAGATTTGAAAGATTTCTATTCTGATGCTAATGAGGCAGCAAAAGAGTACGGCGTTACAACTAAACAGATTATTGATCAAGCAAGTTCATGGAGTAGACTAGGTTATTCAGACAAGAACAGTGCTACAGAAATGGCAAAACTAAGTTCACAATTTGCTACTATCTCTCCTGGAATGGATATAGACAAAGCCACAACAGGATTAGTATCTACGATGAAGGCAAAATTATGCCTTTGTGTACAGAAATGTGCATATAGAAAATATTTAATTGCAGGTAATGCGTAAAGCCTTACACCACAATATAGAGGAAAACTACTATATGATGGTACGAAAGTAGAAAAAACGTAAGGATGGCATATGGTCAAAAGCCTAAGTGTCTGTTTTACTAATTTTATAAATTAGGAATTGCTGTTCATGCAACGAAGTACCCTAACGTATTCCGTAGACCATACGGTACTTGAGTCGAGGGTAAACGTTCAACGACTATTCCCATGTAGGGATTTTGGAATACTGATATGTCAGTTATAAAATAAAGGTGGAAATCCTGAATACCAAAATCATAAGAAGTAGGACGTAATCGCAAATGACGTGGGTGAAAATCCCTTAAATCGAAAAGGTATTACTGTTACTCTACATTAGAGTGTGGTTAAGAAATAGTCTAAACATATGCAGAAATGTATAGAAAATCAGTTTAAACTGATTTCACAAAGAGTTGCGAACTTTGTGTAATATATTTGATTTGACGTTCAAGTAGATGATGTTAAAGACGGAATTATGTCAAAGATTAATTCTGTTGGTAATGCATTTGCTACAAGTAATGACGAAATTATTGACGGTCTGGAACGTTCGGCTTCAGCAATGGCTTCAACCGGTGCAAGTTTGGAAGATACTATTGCTATTTTTACAGGCGGTCAAGAAATCGTACAAAATGCTGAAAGTGTTGGTTCGGCAATGAAAACCTTCTCAATGCGTATTAGAGGTATGGATGAAGAAGGTGAAGCCCTTGACGAATTATCAAATGTCAAAGGTGACGTATATGAACTAACTAACGGTAAAGTTAGTATCATGAAAGATGAAAATACATACCGTAGTATTTATGATATTTTAAAAGATATAGCAGGAGTTTGGGACGACATCACTGATAAAAATAAGGCAAAATTGCTCGAAAAATTATTTGCTAAAACCAGAGCAAATACAGGTGCTGCTATTCTTCAAAACTGGGATCAGGTTGAAAAAGCCGTTAAAACAATGGAAGACAGTGCTGGAAGTGCTGATAACGAAATGAGCATAGCGGCTGATAGTATTGAATTTAAACTAAATAAGCTATCACAAACTTGGGTAAGTTTTGCCCAAGATACTTTATCTCAAAATTCATTAAAGGGAACGATTTCTCTTTTAACAGGATTATCACAAACACTTACTGGAATTTTGGGTGTAATTCAAAACATCACATCTCTTGGGGGAATATTACCAAGTGGTGGATTGCTTGGAGACTTGGGAATTGCATCTGGCTTTGTGATGAATAAAATGGGTATTGGTAAACGTACAGTTTCAGTGGTAATGTACTGTGCCCACCCCTCTAAGATTATGTATAATGTCACATAATTAACGGACGGGAGTGTTAGCCACTTAAAATAATGACAGATACCTTATATGATAAATATAAAAAACCGAATATGCTGGGAACCCTAAAGACTATATACAATCCAAAACAGAGCTGGAAACAACAGATGGAATGGTGACGAAAGTCGGAAAGAAACGTATATAGTATGTTATATGACGAGAGTCTAAGTAACATTTTATGCTTTTATAATAAAGGAATGGGTGGTCGATAGGTAGGCATTATGCCGAAAGCAGGGAAAGACTAAGTTCTTAATTGAATACTATGTGAGGTCACAACTCATTGTCTTAACCCCCAGAGACTGACAAGGTTTGGCAAAGATACAGACATAATTGTATTTTTGCTGTGAAATACAGTCCGAACCTTGGGAGACCAAGTTGTGTGTAATTATACTAATAGCTTCCGAAAATATTAGTATGATTATAATAATTAAATATATTGACTTTTCACTTAAATGTGATATAATATTTATAGAAATAAAAAATGTGGAAACCAAAGACGGTTGCCACGATACAAATAGTTACTATGACATGAGATTATTTAATCTCAATTATAGTGAGCCAATCTGTTGCAGCAGACGGCTCACTTTTTATTTCTATCGCAAATGTAAAGCACAAGTGCCATTACATTTACAACGGTATCAATAATAGTACAGATACCAAAAAATAAAGAAGTAATTATGTATCAGCCTCCTTTCAAGAAAATTTCTCGTCAAGAGCTTATACATAGCCTCCATTCCGCTCAAGCGAGATGAAAGGCAACCGTCCTTAAACCGTCATACCGTTTACAAAAGAAGCTAAAACTCAACTGTATAACGGCATGATTTCCACAACATTATTATATCAAATTCAACATTAACTGTCAATATATTCTTATTTTGAGCGTGTCTACGGATGCGTTCTTTTTGTATGTAAATGTAATTGTCATAAACATTTTACAACTTATTTACAAATTATTATAATGTATTGCTATATAATGCCATATATTATATAATTATAGAGAAATTAAATGAAAAAGAGGATTAAAATATGTACGAATTAATTAAGACTGAAAACAACAATATATCTTCCTACGGCGTTAAATATGGGGATATATGTATAGAGGATATATCAACAAAGAAGAACACAGTAGAGAGATTAGTCTCTATGGCGAATCAATATAACCTCTCCCCTATTCATCTACACGACTTTGTGGAGGATTTTGTGGAGAATATATAATTGAGGTGGTCGTGATATTTAACAAAGAATCTGCCAGAAATCCCATTAGCTTTAGCTGATAGGATTAATGACAATAATATAATATGAATAGTAAATGGAAGTCTAAAAACAGACATAAGTTCTTATTACAATAACTTGGCAAAATCAATCGCAGATGTATCTTGGAGTGAATTTGTTAGACAATTAGAGTATAAAGCTGATTGGTACGGACGAGAGATTATTAAGATTGATACTTGGTATCCGTCCAGTCAAATATGTTCTAATTGCGGTTGTGTTACCGGAAAGAAACCATTACATATAAGAGAATGGACTTGTCCTATTTGTGGAATTCTCCATGATAGAGATATAAATGCAGCAATAAATATTCTCAATGAAGGTTTGAGAATGAGAACGGCAGGAACTGTCGAGATAGCTTAGATAAACTTGTCTCAATAGAGATATTGACTAAGAAGCTACGAAGTCTTTAGCTTCGTAGTAGTTCACATGACAGGTAGCGAATATTATATTTGAATGTCAATATTGTGTTATTATATGAATATTATAAATAATAAGCTAATACTTATTATATCGCTATTATTTTGTCATTTTTAATCAATTTGTATTTAATTTGTATTTGATTTGTAATAAAATCGCAATAATAATCATTAGTATATATGATATAATACAACCAATGGGTAAGAAAGGATTTTTAGTATGTGTAGATATTTAACAGCAGATCAATTTTTAGGAATAACATTTATAAACTTGGTTAAACAAGATTTATTTAGTATAGAATTACCTGAAATAAATCGTATTGAAAAAAAAGTTGATTCGCTTATCAGAGAAAAAAATCAAGCAGTTTTATGTGCAACTGAAAAAGATTTATATAATGTTATTAATACTTATAATGATTTCTTTTCTATTAAAAATAACTATATAAAAATTGACAACAGGATGAAAAATGAGAAAGAAGAGTTAATTTGTAACTTGCGAAGATATTTTTTAGGTGGAATCCCTTCTGATATAAACGAAACCGTTAATGTTTTTTTTGATGAAATTGAGAAATCCTTAGTGAGGTAATAAGAAAATGTCACAAAAGATACTTAGAGATGCAATTCATGGTTATATATCGTTAGATGATATGTTTATATTTATAATTGATAGTCCAGAGTTCCAAAGATTAAAATCTATTGAGCAAGGTAGTTTTCGTGTTTTATACCCTGCCGCTAGACATGATAGATTTATTCATTCTCTTGGAACATATCACTTAGCAAAGAAAGTGTCTCATTATTTTATTCAAAATATAGACGAAGATTTGAATATTTCCATAGACAAACAGATTTTAGATAAAATATTAACAACATTTTATTACGCTTCCTTATTGCACGATATAGGACACGCACCATTTAGTCACACAACCGAATGTTTTTTTGCGGAAAAAACTATTGATGGCACTTATTCTAATAATGCAATTGAGGAGCAATTATTAATCTCAATAAAAGAGGTAGTAGATGATTCCGATTTTAATTCTTTTAAAAAAGATTTTAAAGGATGCTCACCATCATCCCATGAAATTATGAGTGCTACTATTTTGGTAAAAAAAGCTGACATTTTTTTAGAATGTGTCGATAGTATAAACTTAGAATTAGCAGCAAGAATGGTAATTGGTTGTACATATGACTATAATACTTGTAGTTCTCTATCTGATGATGAAAAAAATATATTAGGAATAAAAAATTGTTTTATTCGATTATTGAACTCGAATACGGTTGACGTAGACAAAATGGACTATATAACCAGAGACACAGTAATGTCTGGATTTGATAATGTTTCTATCGATGTTGAGAGACTTGCACGTTCTGTCACAGCTATAAAAAATCCTAACGGTTGGATATACCCTGCATTCCGAAAAAATGCATTAAGTGTTATTGATAATGTTTTTCGAGCTAAAACAGAGCAAGGATTTTGGATGGTTTCGCATCCTGCGGTTCTATATAACTCATTATTACTTACTCATTGTATTAAATCTTTAAACCATTGGATAGATAAAGATTATACAAATAAGATTTTTTCTCTTGAATCCTTAAGCAATGATGGAATAATTTTAAAGAATAAAAAATATAGATTGTTGAATGATATTGACATTGGCTCTGATTTAAGAGCTTATTATGAACAAAGCCCATTGATACAAGAATTGTATAATCGGCGTGCTCGTAGACATCCTCTTTGGAAATCTTATTACGAATATAAATATTTGTTCAATCGAAAGAAATCTGAAGAAAATGTTTTATCGGAGGAAAATGTTTTATCGGAGGAAAATGTTTTTTTATTTTTTAAAGGACTTATTGATTATATGGCTAGTTCTGGATATTTTGTTCTTAATGACAAAATGAAAGATGATATATATAAAAACGGTACAGATGAAGCCAAAATTGCTGTCAAATTTTTAGAAACATTCTGCAATTCAAATTCCATTAAATTTGATTTTGTTATACTTTCATCTTCAAATACTTTTGGTGCTAAATTTGATCCAGATTTTGTGTATATATACTTCAATAAACTTCCGTCTAACAACGGTCGGAACTATGCTACTTATGGTTTTTTGAAAAATAATATACCAAAATATACTTCTTCAAGGATGTTTTATTTATATTCTAAAGAAAAATTTTCACCCGAAAGAATTGAGAATTTTATTAATGACCTTAATAATACAATTAATAAAAATGCCCAAAAACAAACACCCAGAGCATAGTAAAAAGAAGTCTGTAATGACTTCTTTTTTGTTTTTCCTTCAATAGGTTAAGACGACATTTCAGAATAGAATTTAAAAGGGAAAATGCAATGATTGTAAACACATCTTCTGTTAAATAGATTATTATAAAAAGAGAAATGAGGGAACTGCTATGAAAACATGTGACATTGAAAAGTTATACAAAGATTTAGGAATATCTTCGCCTGATTTGGAGGCAGATTATAATCCAGATTTATATGCAAAAAAGATAATGAATCAATTTGTGACAAAAAATAATAAATTGATATATTCAGACAAAACTATTTTAAGTCACAAATAATTAAGTTCGCCGGCAATTATGGCTTATTTTTGTAGAATGACATTTGTTAAAGATAATAATGATACAAAAGACTTACCTCTTAATGAGATAAGTCTTTTTTGATGCATCAGAACTTACATCCACACTTATTACACTTATAAGTCTTACCCAAGTCCCCTGCTCCGAAGATACCGAACAAGCCTATCTTCCCTGCTTTTGAAAGATTTGATATTTTAGATAAGTCTGTGCTGTTGCAGTGTGGACAACGTGGTAAACCTGCTTGTAATTCTGCAATCTTTGCATCGTGTTGTTTTTCAAATTGTAAAAATCTTGTTCTATATTCAATAATGTCATCTTTGCGAAGTTTAACCATTGCTTCTATGAATTCAGGGTCTTTTGTTTGATTCCAAAGAATCATAAATTCACTATCCGGTATATCAACTGGTTTGCCCTCGCAATGATGCTTAGGACAAATTCTTGGTGGCACTTCTTCATTCCACTTTTTGCAATGTTCTTCGCTTAATTCCCTAAAAAATCCATCGCCAGTTTCTTCTTTACATTTTGAACAAAAGAGTACAACAAATGATTCCATAATTATACCTCCCTATGATTTTTATTGTTATCTACATTATATACCAAAAGACGGTGTATTTCAAGTATAATTTACCAATAGTTATCGGAAGTAACTATTCAGAATTAAATTGGCAGTACAATACAATTCTGAAAAAGGTAAAATATATTATCCTTGGAAACAAGCAATAAAATCACTTGGAGCTAAACCACGTACTACAATTACTAAAGAGGAAAATGATTGGTGGAAACTAAAAGGCAATACCCCAGAAGAAGTTCAAGGCAAACTTAAAGGTCGTACAAAAGAAGAACAAACTGAAATTCTTGATTCATATAATATTCCTACTAAAGAATTAGAGAAGTTCGTTACGGCACAAGAACATGCCAATGACGGTCTTGAAGAATATAAAGCTGTACTTGCAGCCGCCGGCAATCAAGGTTCAAAGTTCGGTGGTATAGTAAAGAGTATCGGTGCAAGCCTTGCAAGTGCCGGTATTAATATGCTTATAGGCATAGGCATTGATTTACTTATTAAGGGTATTGATAAAGCAATTCATTATAGCGAAGATTTACGAAAAGCTTCTACGGAATTGACTAATCAGTATAAAGAAGAACAAGAATCTTTAGATGATAGTCGTCAAAGTTATGAAGAATTAGCTCAAAAAATGCAGAATGCTAATTTGACAACTGATGAAGTCAAATCAAACAAAGAAGAACTTTCAAAAATTCAACAAGACCTTATAGACAAATTTGGATTAGAAGCTGAAGGAATTGACCTTGTTAACGGTAAATACGACGAGCAAATAAAGAAACTTGATGAAATTGAAAGACAAAAAGCTAAAGATTATGTCCGTAATGAGCAAAATAATATCGGTGCAGACAAAGATAAAATTAATAAACAAAAAGAAGTGACTACAAGACAACCAATATACGACACATTTACTGATAATTTATTGACTGATGTATTACCATCACTTCAAAAATCGGAATCTTCGAATACACCCACTGTTTTTTATTCAGTAAAAGGAAATATTGGTGATTTATATGAAGAGTTAACAAATGCTTATGATAAAATTGTCAAAGAAAAGGGCATAAATGAACAAACACAGGATTCTTTAGATGTAATTAATAAGTTAATAAATGGCTTAAAATATGATGATTATGCACAATCTTTGAAGAATATAAAGGAATATTCAAAAGCACTTGTGTTATCAAATAATAATTATTATGATGTTTATACAGATTTACAAAATGCTATAAATGATTATAATACTGCATTGCAAAGTGGGGAAAATATAGATCAAGCATTTGATAACTTAACAAGAATTCAAAATAAAGTTACTTCAATCACTCAAGGTGCGGATGATGCGAAATATGCTTTTGATGATTTATTGGATAGTATTGATAGAGGTAGTGAAACCGACCACAAGATAAAAGTAGGTCTTGAAACCAATAAAGATGAAGTTCAAAATATTCTACAAAGCTTTAAGGATAACGGAGTAAAGACAACTGATCTTTTTGACATTGATATAAATGCAGACGATACTAACATTCCTGAAATTCAGCAACAATTTAAAGATTTATGTCGCATATTAGGTATCACTCAAGATGAAGTAGACACTTTACTTACAAAGCTATCAGATGACAAAGTTATTATTGACATTGACAGCGAAGCGAAATCAGTTTCAGATTTTACAAAGAATGTTACTGATTTAACAACAAGTGTAAGAAAGACCGAGAAGTCTTGGAAATACTATGCTCAAATTGCAGATGTCGTAAACGGTAAAACGGCTATGACTGACGAGCAAATGTCAACACTTATTAAAGAGTTCCCTGATTTAAAGAAAAAGCTAAAACTTACAACTGAGGGTTGGTCTTTGGAATCAGGTGCAATGGACGTTGTTCAAAATGGTATTGCTGACCTACAATCTGCATATTTAAATGCACAAATTGATATGTCAAATGGTGCATATAATGCAATGATGGCTCGTGTTGGTACTAATATGGAAGAATTGAATCAAATCCAAAATATTAGTCAAGCATATGCTATTCTTGCTCGTAATTGGGGAAATGCAAAATCACTTGCAGTCATCAATACTAATGGCAAAAATGTTATTGATACAAGTAACTTGAGTACGGACGAACAGTTTGTCGTCCAATATGCTACTATGCAAATTGCATCAAAAAAGGCAAAGGACAGACTTAAAGCTGCTAATTCTTTAGGGTCTGATGACAATGAAAAGAAAAAAGATTCGGCGAAGAGAACTTACGATAAAAAGGTTAAAGAAATCAACGAGAAACAATATGATGCTGATTTCAAATATCAAATTGATACTGTAACAAATGCTTTAAAGGCTTATACTGAACAGGTTGAAGCTTTAAAGACGGCATATGACGGTTTATATGAAAAAGATTATTCCGGTAAAATGGATTTGCTTAATCAGAGGTACTTGGTTCAGACTCAATATGCTCAAAGATTACATCAAGAATTAGATAGTTTAATAAATTCAGTTCCCGAAACCTCATCTTCTTGGTCTGAATTGGCTTCTACTCTTGAAACAGTATCAAAGGATTATTTTGAAGCTCAGAAAAATCTTATAGAATATCGTGACTCAGTTTACGAAACGTCCATTGATTCAATAAGTGACTCTGCAAAAGGTATTGTTGACCAAGTTAAAAATGCAAAGAGTTTGTTGGATAATTCTTTTGATTATCTCAAGAATGGTTCTTTAGCAGGCGACGGTCTTTGGTCTACTCCTTTAACACCTTCTGTTTCAAAAGATAAGGTTTCTCAAGAACGAGTAGAAAAGAAAAAGTTATTAGAGGAAGAAAAGAAATATCAAAATAAGATTCAAGAAATTCGTCAACGTGCAACAAAAGAAGCAAAGGATTATGATGATGCACAACGTCAAGAAGAATTACAAGACGCTTTAGACGATTACAATAGTGCTATTGAACAAGCAACTGCTTCTGCAACGGCGGCATATACGGATTTTAACGATAGTTGGTACGAGGATACCAAGCTTACTCTTGATGAATTACAACAGTATTTTGATGAACACGGCATTAATATCAAACTTAATGTAAAAACTGCCGAAGAATTAGAACAAGAAGCTCAAGAAAAAGCACAAGAAGAAGGTACCAGCATTATAGATAAGACTAAGGGCAATAGTTTTTCTAATGTTAGAAGTCTTTCATCAGATAAAGCTAAATTCTATAATGACATTGCAAAAGGCAAATCAAGTGTAAAAGCAAGTGATATAAAGAATAGTATTGATGGAATTCCATTAGACGCAAAAATTAAGCGTGACGGTCATATTTATCGTGGTGATGAAGATTTAGGTACTTGGGGTGTTTCAAATCACAAGTTTGTATACGCTGAAAAGTATGCTAAAGGCGGTACAACATCACAAGGACTTACAATCACAGGTGACGGTACGGGAGCATATGCAGGACAAGAAGCGTATATAGGACAAGACGGCAAACTTCATCTATTCAATAATGAAGCACAACTATCTGAATTACCTCCGAATACTCGCATTGTCAATGCAAAAGACTTACAGAATATCATTAAATATACTGGTATGAAATATTTCTATCAGCCTATTGAAAATATTCAATCTGCAACGGTTGATAAGTTTGCACAAGGCAATACAAATGTTTCATTCTCCCCTATTCCATATAATGCGTTATCAACTCAAGCATTGTATTCAGATGTTGACGTACAAGCAATGGTTGAAGAAACTATTGCGGAAATCAACAATGAGTTTAATGCTTTAAAAGGCAATATAAAATTTAGTGCCGTACAAACTGCATTCAAGAACAGTTTGACTGATAAGAAGATGTACAAAGACTTATCAAACACTATTGTTAATATGACATCGCAGTCGCTTGACAAAGCTGATAAGAGTACACTTTCAGATTCGGTTGTTGGACTTATTTTGCAAAATTCAGCTTGGAATGATTTACCGAATGAATTGCAGAATAAATTGTCTGAATTGAATGTAAATGCAGATAATTGGACTGATTGGATAAAAGACTCAAATAATTCACTTCAAGCATTTAACCTAATGCAAGATGGCGGAATGAGTAGTTGGGACTTGCTTGACAGCAACGTAACTTCTCTGTTGCAACAAGCAGGTATTAATGGCAAAGACGCTTGGGATAAATTTGTACAAGATGATCCACTACAAGCATTGACTTTGTTATCATCTTCTTGGAATAGTATGAATGATACTATTGGGCAATATATGACAGATGCTCAAACCATTGCTGCCAATGGTGCAAGAGCTATTCAATCACTACAAATAATTGCACCGTCTATATCGGAGCAATCTTGGAACGCATTGCAAGTATTGATTGCTAATAAGATACAAGAAATCATATCATTAATGAATGAAGTGTTTGGTGAAAATACAGTTGATATGAACTTTGCTATCAATGTTAATAATGGTGCTTTGTCTGGTAATTCTCAAACTAACCCTCAAGGTGATAATGAAATAATCAATACTGCAAAATCATTTCTTGGTACACCGTATCTATGGGGCGGAACTTCACCGTCTGGCTTTGACTGTTCGGGATTTACACAGTATGTATTGGCACAGAACGGTAAGTCAATACCGAGAACTTCTCAAGAACAATTTGCGTCAGGTCAAGCAGTTGATAAGAGTCAACTTCAAGCAGGCGACTTGGTATTCTATAATTGGTCTGGTGGAACAGAAGCAACCCATGTAGGAATATATGAAGGCAATGGTAAGATGATTCACGCACCGCATCCGGGCGATGTTGTCAAGGAAGTTGACTTTAATTCTTACGGTCAAAATGTTTATCTTGGTGCAAGACGTTATTATAAAGGTACTGAGGGTGCATTACCTGGGTTTGCTAAACTCGGTGATGAAGCAGAAGTAAGAGGATTAAACTATCCTACACCTGAAATTCTTATCAGACAAAAGACAGGGAAAGCATATCTCACTGGATTAGACGGCACACAGATTGTCAATCTTGACAGAGGTGATACTGTTATCCCTTATGCCGATACAAAGCGAATTTTAAACGGCAATGTACGTCATGCTTATGCTAATGGTACACCAAATGCAAAAGACGCTATATCAAAGATTTTAGGTATAAACAATGTCAAGAATAGAGTGAATAATGGCTCTACAAGAAGTAATAATTCGGGTATAACAAATAATACAGTTCAACAATCTTGGGATACAAATGATTTTGGACAAGGTGTAGGTAAGTCACATTCATATACCCCTTTTGACGAAAATGGATATTTGGGGTCATCTCTTGGATATTGGGATACAAGCTCAAATGCATGGAAGTTGTTTAAGAAGTTATTGGATAGTGGCGATTTGTCAACCGATGAGAATGGTATCTATACATATAAAGGTGCTCGTCTTGTAGCTATGACATCGACATTCGGCAAAGCCGGAGATGTTATGAGATACACTCAAGACGATGGCTCTGTATTTTACGGTATCATAATGGATGAGAAGTCCCAAGAATATACATCATATGACCATAATCCTGCTAATAAGTGGGGACACAACAACGGACAAGATATAGTTGAATTTGAAGTTAAGCGTTCAGCCATTGCTCCTGCTTATAAGGCTAATGGTGGTACTCCTCCATATGGTAATCTAAATCATGCAATTACTTTAATTGAGAATTTAGGTTCATTGGAAGGCTTTGATTTTTCTGATATGCCTTCTGTTGGCGGAACTTCTGTATTAACTCAAAAAATGCAAGAGTTTATGTCTAAGCTTCAACAAGTTTATGGTACATTTAAGACCAACACTCATACATCGGCTACTAAAGTTGGCAATGTCAAATCTTTAGGCGACAAAAAGCAAAGTAATTATAGTTTTGATGTGCCGTTTACTCAAAGAGAAAAAGGTGGCATTGCTCCTGCTGGAACAGTTGTATTAGGTAATGAATATCGTAGGACTGAAGCAACTATTGATAAAAAAGGCAATCTTGTTCCGTTGGGTGACGGTACTCCACAAGTATTTGTTTCTGACAAACCATTCCCTGTTATTAATGCCGATGATTATGCTAAGATTAAGAAGTATGGCGGTGATAAAAAGCCAGTACAGTTCTTAAAGAACGGTAATACATCAGTCAGTGTTAATGCCGATAATACAGACGAAGAAAAGGAACAAACTGCCGAAGAACGTAAAGCAGAAGAAAAAGAAAAAGAACGTCTTGGTTTCCTTGAAAGCATTTCTAAAAATTTAACCAAAGGTACATTAGATGATGAAATCAAAGGTTATGATTATGATACTTTAAAAGGTTTAAAAGAAATGTCTGAATCTTGGGGCAAAGATGATGAGCTTACTTCTGAAATTTTAAAGAGTTTCAAGGACTACGCTGAAGATTTCTCAAAATTGGACGATTGGATTGAGAATGACCTTGAAGATACTTTAAATACCTATAATGAAGACTTTTATAAAAAGTATTACGAAGAACAGGCAAAATATAATACTTGGCAAACAGGATTTAGAGAAAAGACCAATGACTTTTTAAAGAATCCTACTGACGGAGATTATATGAAACGATTCTTTGAATTGGCTGATGAAGCTACTTCAAAGAACATGGAATCTGTTATTACGCAACAAGAAATGGTTGCCGATAATATGAGAAGTGCTATCGCCGCACTTAAAGAAAAAGAAGAAGTAGCTATAAAACTTATGCAAGATGCTCCTACTGCTACTTTGGCTAAAAAGGCACAAGAAACTTTAAGTGATATTCGTGAAAATATTCAAGACGTAGAGTCTGATTTTGTGGACGTAATGGAAAAGGTTACGGAGCAGAAAGTTCAAAATATTAAGAATCAAGATAGTAGATATACTCGTGAAATCGGCAATTTGGAATATGATGAAAATGTTCTTGTAAATCGCCATAGTAGAACAGAAGATCAGTATGAGAAAGCACAACTTTCAAACGATATTCTTGAAAACTATAATAAACAGCTTGAGTTCCAAACTATGCGCAAGAACGAAGCTCATCAAGGTGTTCTGGATATTTATAACACGGATAAGGCTGATGAACGATTTATTTTAGATAACGTTAAATTTGATGAGTTGTTTAATGCTGACGGAAGTATAAACGAGTATGCTCACGAAGCGGCAAAAGCAGTATTAGAGAATATGGAGAATGGTTCTCAGTATGTTCAAACTTTTGAGGGTATGCTTACCCAAAGACAAGAATATACGCAAAATTGGCTTGATGCTGTTTCAAACGAACGCGATTTAATGGATAAAATTGCAGACCAGCAAATAGAAGACGCTACTAATAAGATTAAAATCGCTACGGACAATTATGAGATGATTAACAAAATCTTAGATGTTCGTTTGAACAAAGAGAAAGCTATTACTTCTGCATTGCAAGAACAGTATTCATTCCAACAATCATTGAGAGATGCTGCTTTGGATTATCAAAGTGAACTTATTGCAAATAAAAATCTTTCTCAGTGGTTAGATGATGATACAAGAGCATTGCTATTTAATGAGAATGATTACTCAGATATGATGAATACTATCAATGGCTTGAATAATGAAATGGCAAGAGCCTATAAAAAGTATAAATCAGATATTAACACGTTGGGTAAGGACGATTATTATCAAGAACAGCAAATCACCAATGCTTATAATCGCCGTATTGAACAGTTAAAAGAGCAATTAGAAGTTGCGAAACAGAATCTTGAAGTCACAAAGAAAAATGCGGAGTTCCAAAACACTTTAAAAGAACGTGATACTCGTATTCTTGTTGGTGACAGATGGGTTAATGTTGCTGATCCTGAAAAGCTGTATAATACTCAATTAGAAGCGACTAAGGCTACAATGGCTCGTGACAATCTTATTCAAGATAACGTTGAGAATGAGAATGTTCGTCAGATGGAAAAGCAAAATGATAAGACTCAAGAAATCATTTCAGCAAATCAACAATATATTGACACATTGTCAAATATAAACGGAGAAGAAGCTGTTCGTCACGCCGAAACAATGGAATCTCTTGAGGCTCTTATTGCTACGAATAACGCATTAAATGGCAATAGCATTAAGTGGGTCAATATATTTGAAAATTCTGATAAGTCTATTTATGGTCAATTGGCAGGTTTAAGTGACATTGAACTTGGAGATAATTTCTCATATAATACTGATTATGCAAACAATCAAGGTCATGTCGATGAAATACATAAAGCAGGTATTTATTCAGATGAAGCCTATAATGCTATAAGCAAAATGAACGAAACTCATGTAAACAGTAAGGTTACTACTGATAACAATAGTTTTCAATATTCACAACGATTTGAGCATGGTGGACTTGAATCAGAAATAGCTTTGGGTAAAAATGGAGATAAAAAGCTTGCACAGTATAGAGAAGATAATGCTCCTACCGAAGACCCTGCTGAGAAAGTACAAGAATACCTTGATTTACAAAATAAACAGAACGGACTATTAACCCCATCTCAACGTAAAGAACTGCAAAAATGGGAAGCCCTTGTCAATCAAGAAAAGGAAAACAATAGACTTTATTATGATGCTCCTACTAATTATTCGGGTTCATCTGAGTTTGGAGATCGTTTTGAACCGGTTACTTTACAAGGCATGGTTGCAAGTTCAAATTTTGAGAATATTATGACTAAAATGATGGAATATTATGCAAGCCCTATGGCGATGCCTGATTTAATTCCGCAATCTCCTCAACAAATGCCTACAACTAACAATTCAACGTCAACTACTGAAAGCATTACGTTTACGGGCGATATAAATGTGACTGACCCTGTTCCGGACGCAAATGCTTTTGTAGATTCTTTAACAGATAAAGTCAAATCACAATATCCAATTATAAAGAACACGAAAATATAAGTTATAAGTTAGATGGTTGCTCCTTTTTGGGAGTGACTGTCTAATGCTATTTTTTTATTGGTTGAATCAAGGAATTTCGTGGATTGGTATTGATTTTTTGAAAAAAATCGGTTATAATAGTAATAGAAATTTTATGCGATTATATAATCGAAATGAATAAAAGTATAGTGATTATAACTTGCGTTGAAATGCATATAATATTATTAAATAAATGTTTTTGAAAGATATAGTTCAAATTATTTATAAAAGGAGGAATTGTCATGGGAGTATATGCTATAAAGAGTGAAAAGCCAATAGTTACAACCAAACCACTAGTAAGAAATACGGTTAATCAAGATTATATGAATTGGGTAAATTATATGAACACTCATGATTTTACCTTCAAGATAGACGGAGATAATAATTTAAAAGTTAAGGCAACAAAGAATAAATAGTTTATGAATCAAATAGAAAAATATACAAATGAATTACGTCCATTATCCTTCAAGTTTTCTTCTGGTAATATCGCCATTGATAATTTTCTGTCAAGTGATGATGCTCTTGATAGGACAATAGGAATTACTTATGTATTATTGGATGAAGAAAGAACTCGAATTATTGGTTATTTTAATATCTCCGTTAGTCGTATTGATGAGATAAGATTGCAGAATGGAGAAGCAACTTATCACCCATTAGGTGGTGCAGCAAAAATTAATTATTTAGCTGTAGATTCAGAATTTCAACATCAGCTTTTATATCAAACAAATAACGGAGATAAAAAATATATCGGAGATTATTTATTGGGTCAATGCGAACAAAAAATATGGGATATACATAATGACATAGGAATAGCTTTTATATATCTTTCATCCACAAAAGAAGGTTATCATATGTATCGTGATCGTAATTTTTATGAAGATTTAGAAGATGATATGAATGTTGCGAAAAATGACAAAGACTTAACTTGTAAGGATTTATATAAATATATTGATGACTTATATTATTATAACTAAAAACAATACAAACCACTAATAAACAGTTACGTTATATTGCGTAGCTGTTTTTTATTGCAAAATTTAAGGAGGTGAAACATTTGCTTAGAAAACCAGCATTGCAATATCCACACGCAGAGGTTGTAAATCCAAATGAGAAAGTTGATTTTCAATGTGAATTACAATCAAGTGGAAAGATTGCAAAAGCACGATTAATGATAGATGACAACAATTATGAATATTACTTTGATAATTTTGATATACAAAATTTGCAAGAAAATAATTATAGTTCGTTGGTTACATACCCTATTAAGAATAACATTCCAACATATAAGATATACAAATCGGACAGCAATAGAACAAGTGATAAAACCACGTTTTCATTCGCTGCCGGTGAAATGTATACTTGGAAGATGAGAATATATGAGGACGATACCAAGTCTAATTATGTGCCGTCTTCTTGGATTGGTAAAGGTACTGTTATGGAAACGTATCAATATGATTCTAATAGTCATGCTCCCATAGGAATTAGCACCAGTGAAATAATCGGCAACAAAATTATTCGTATCAACCCACATATACAAATGTATTTTAAAGATAGTATGGGGATTGGAACTGCTTTATACGAAAAATTTTGGACAAGATATGATGATAACACTCGATATTATATTAAAGTTGGAAACAAATTTACTGAAATCAAAAATTATTATTATTTCTTACCAAAGCACGACAAAGGTGTAGGTTATGCCGGAGGAAAGGTAACTCACGTTAATAAAGATAGTGATTTAGATTCATATGGCGATCCAAAATTTGGTTATGCACTTATAGACGAAAAATTCAATGTTTCTGTCGGTGATACCTATACCATATACTGTAATTACATAGATACAGACCAATATTATTTTGACACAAACACACCTCCTGAGATTAATTTATATGAAAACTTTACAAGTGTAAATGGTGAAAATGTGACAAGAGAGATAAATTTATCTGAAAATACGCAACTTACTCCCTTATCATTATCATACAGTAATTTTCGTATTACTGGCGAATATTCACAAGCAGAAGGTGTAACAGTAAGTCATTATAGTTTTCTTTTAGAAGAACGTGAAACTGAAACAAAGTATTCAACTGTTGCTTATTCAAATAATATATATTCTACAATTATAAATTGGCAGTATGATAGATTTATAAGTGGTAATGAGTATAGATTGACATTATCTTTAACAGATAGTGTTGGTTTTACGTCTGAAAAAGTTATTTATCTTTCGACAGAATATAACTCTATTTCCTACCCTACCAACTTAAAGATTGAACCGTATAGGAAACATAATTCATTAATTGTAGATTTCAGTGAATTGCATTCAATTACCGAAACAGAAAAAATCAAGGACGGACATCGGTTTATTGCTTATAACGAAAACACTGATAAAGTTGATACTACTTTGGAGATTCCTAATAATTCGTGTCACGTTGACAAGGGAAACTATCTTGTTTATGATTTGATTGACGGTGAAAAAGATTTGTCATTCGGTACGAATACCGTATATACAACATTCCGAGTTGACACTGATTATACCGGCAGAATATTTGAAGTGACAGATGATAATGGAATAATGACAACGTTAGACTGGGACGGTATTTATTTTAGAATATATGTTGGCACTGAAGATAATAATGGTGTGAGATTAGAACCATACTCTCCTTATGAAAATTGGAATAATAAAACCACTGAAGAAAAGGAACAAGCAATTAATGAAGCATTGATGAAAGAAGAAACGGATTATTCTATTCCTTACTTATATATGGACGGACAGATTAATTATGGAGACAGTTTGTATTATCATACTGAAACTCCTATAAGTGAACAAACATGGCTTGTAATCGTAGATACGGAAGGAAAACGTGCATATTTTAAAAATATGTCTGATAAAAACAGTGAATTTGTAGAAAGAAAGTGGGGTACTTATTAATGGCAAAAGTAAAATTATTCGGCGGTGTAACGTACTGTGCTTTTGGCGTTGATGAAGGCTCACACTCACAAGAAATGATACAAACACCACCTACGCAAACATACGGTAATTATAATTGGAATACTGACACGAGAATGTTGTCAAACTTCAATGATAGTTTGTCGGGTAGTAAGGGGGTGCGGACATATTCTTGGACTCCTAAAGGAGTAAAATAAATGTATACAAAAGAACAGAAAGAGCGAGCGTTGAAGGAATTTGAACGATTGGGATCAGTACAAGCAGTAGTAACACTTCTTGGTTATCCATCAAGGCATACCTTGTATGAGTGGTACAGAAAGAAAATAGCAGACATTACCGATTATCATGGTTCACTTGATAAAGAATATATAATCAAACAAAAATATATTAATAAACCAAATCATCCGCGCAATCCTGATATAAGTTTAAAATTAGATGTAATTAAACGTTGCTTTTCTCTTGGTGAAGGTGTAGAATATGTATCAAGAGATATTGGTTACAGTCGTGCCAGTATATATTCATGGTACCGCAAATATAAGAAATTTGGAGTGGCAGGTCTTATGTCATCTAAGAAACAAATAAAAAGAGAAAATATAGATTTTAATATAGAACCTTCCGAGCAACAGGATATCTCAGAATTGCAGGATCAAATCAAACAATTACAAATGGAAGTAGATATACTAAAAGAAGCTTTAGGTTTATTAAAAAAAGATCAAGGCATCAATATGATGAAACTGAAAAATCATGAAAAAGTAGTGGTTATTGATGCCGTTGAAGATAAGTATCCACTGCAGCAGCGTTTAAAATGTCTATGTATGGCGAAAAGTAGTTACTATTATCAGAAGTCTGTGATGAAACGCCCTGACAAATATGCAAAAATCCGTGTACAAATAAAAATGATTTTTCAAAAAAACAGAAATTGCTATGGATATAGACGTATTTACGAAGAACTCAAGAAAATAGGTGTTACTGTTTCAGAGAAAATTGTACGACGTATTATGAAAGAAGAAAATTTAACAGTACCAATAAAACGTATAAAAAAATATAGCTCATATAAAGGTGAAATCACACCGGAGGTAGACAATATAATTAATAGAGATTTTCACGCAGAACGTCCTAATACAAAATGGTTAACCGATATAACCGAATTTGCCATTCCTGCCGGGAAGGTATATTTGTCTCCGATTATTGATTGTTTTGATGGTATGGTTGTAAAATGGAATATCAGAACAACTCCAGATTCTATCTTGGTCAACAAAATGCTCGAAGATGCTATTAGCACATTGGCACCATATGAACATCCTCTTGTACATACGGATAGAGGGTGCCATTATCGATGGTCCGGATGGATAGAACAGATGCGAGTTGCCGGGCTAACACGGTCTATGTCAAAAAAAGGCTGTTCACCTGATAATGCAGCTTGCGAAGGATTTTTCGGTAGATTTAAAAATGAAATGTTTTATGGACGTTCATGGATAGGTGTCACGATGGATGATTTCATAAATGAGCTTAACAGCTATATTGATTGGTATAACACAAAACGAATAAAAAAATCTCTCGGCTATATGAGCCCGGTAGAGTACAGACATAGTCTTGGATTATCAGCATAAAATAGTCCAAGAATATGTCCGCACCTCCGTAATTTCGATGGCTCATATGAAAACATAGACCATTTTGAAGTATATAAAACACTTGGAGAATCAAATAGATTGCACAAGGTTTGTCAAACAGAAAATTCTGCTCAACGTGTAATAGAAGATTTTACGGTTGGCGACTTATGTGATTACAAGTATAACATTTTTGCTGTTTGTAAGAATACGATGACAGTTAATGATACGGAAGTTAATGTTGAAACCATCTCTCCTTTTGTGTCTGATAAGATTCAATTACATAGAGGTGTTATATCTGTTATAGGACTTGTTCCAACGGATAAAGAAAATACTTATACCATAGACGAAGATAACATATGGCAATTAGATATTAATGTTACTAATGACGGTTATACATTAAATACTGACAAGACGTTCTATCAAACACAAAACGCATATGGCAAAGCCACCGGTGGTAATCGTAAACAAAGAACTATGTCTATTACAGGGTTGCTTGGCAAGATAGATTGTAGTAATGACAGTGAATATGTAGACACCTATGATGACATTATAAATTGGGAAAACTTCGTATCAAGTAATAGTCTTAAAATGCTCATAGATTTAAGAGGATTAATAACAATCGGCGATACTGACGTTAATCCTACATTCCAATATGATACAAATGATAACCATGACGTGTCAGTAACCTTTACATTTAATCAGTTAAATGATATTGATACGGTTGATGTGTTGGGTATGACATTGCCGATTAATCCATTGTATTATGAATATTTAGCGGATAGCGAAGGAGCTTTGTTGAAAGATACAGTTGAAGTTGATTCGAATAATAAATATCACGAATACCTTGCTTCTCCCCTTTTGGACGGTGGTTTAATATGAACATATATAAGAACGGATATGTAGTTGACAGTATCCATAATATTAATATTGCAAATATAACAAAACAGGTATATCTAAATTCGTTCAGCAAACTTGGGTTTGAGAGAATGCTCAAAGTGTTCAAAGCTGATATAGTTATACCTGTTTTTAGATTGTATTTGTTGGACGAAGATGAAAATATATCAATAGACGCAAGCGATGATTTAATGTCAGCGAGTTTAAGTATTACATATCAGACTGGTCAAAGACGTACAATGAATATTACTCTTGCAAATATAGATAATAAGTGGAAGCCTAAGCCGATCAAGGGACTAATATGGACTGGAAGCAAATTCAGATTTGATTCTGGTATTGTTATTGGTGACACAATATATTTGAAACAACAAGGAGTATTTGTTTTTAAAGACCCTACATTATCAAGAGAAAATTCAAATCAAACAATCTCATTATCATTATGTGATAAGTTTGGTTTATTTGATGGCAGTGTTTATGGAACGACAAGTTTAAAGACAATCATTCCTGTTGGTGTTCCAATGAAGAATGCTTTTACTTCTCTATTGGCAAGCGACAGAGGAAATGGCAAACCATTTGACCTAAAACCAATTATCTTCAATAGTGAATATACGGACGTTAATACATATTACACTATCAAACAAGATGCCGGTACAAAAGTCAGTGAGATATTTACAAGTATGGGAGAAACCATTTCGTCTGATGTATATTATAATGAATTTGGCAATATGGTTGTTAGTTCTAATGTTAATGAGTTTATATCATCTAATTTTCCTGTTGTATATCGTTTTGAGGAAAATGACAAAGATATTGTGTCGGCAAATGTTGTTTATAATACATCACAAGTCAGAAATAAAGTTGTTGTTAAAGGTGCTATTGCCAACGGTTATCAATTCAGTGCTATTGCCGAAAATAAGAATTTGAAATCAGACTATTGTATTCAGTATAATGGCGAAATACCAGAAGTTATAAATGATAGTAAACTATATGCTGATTCATTGTGTATGTCACGGGCAATGTATGAATTGATTAATTTTAGTCGTGGTACGAAAACATTGAATCTATCATGTACATATAATCCTATATTCGATGTAAACCAGTCTGTTATGGTCAATTATCCAAGCTTAGGCATTAACAACGAAAACTATGTCATTGACTCTATTTCAATGAATATGGATAGTGGTGCAACTACATCTTTAACAATGACAAATATTAACGAGGTGGTCTTCTAATGAACAAAAAAGAAGAAAAAGAAGAAAAAATAGATTTTAATGATGAAACAGTTATTGCATATGTAAATATGATACGTCAAATTATCCAAAGTGAAGTTTCAACATATTTAAAAAATCAGAATATTGAAACATTTGAGGATTTAAAAGTGCAAAGCGTTTCTGATGACGGATTACACGCAACATTGAAAGATACGACTACAAAAGAAGTATATGAAAATATACCTAACTATACAAATATAAAAATCAAACCAAATGATTTTGTCCGAATGTATATTAGTAATCAAGGATTAAAAAAATATATTGGACAAACCTTTGGTTCAAGAACAGAATATCTATGTCAGATAGAAGACAAAGGCGGTGATAAGTAATGGCAGATTTACATATTGACACAAGTAATGTCAAGTTAATGAGCGAGTTTAAAGACGCAGTTGAGGAATATGTAAATAAATATGTATCAAGTATTATACAAGGATTGCATGGAAAACAGACACTTACTCAAAAAGCTACTGCGAGTAGTCGTAACGCACAAAAAGAAATAATTCCTGTGTCTCTAACGATCAACGTTCCTTTAGTTAAACATTGGGGCGTATTGAACGTAAAAAGAGTTAACACTAACGATTCGTTATCTCAAGTTATTTTTTGGTGGGATAATGGTAATTTTAAATATAAAATATCGTACAATTCATTGCTTGCTTGTGATATGAATCGGTTTCAACTGCAAACTATCCAATATATAGATTCAATAGCATTTAATGAAGATGGAAACGAGTTGTCATTTAACATCATTAATGATGTCTATTCCAACTCGCCCACAAAAAGAGAAAACGGTAACTTTGAAGTTGATTATCATATTTGGTAGAAAGGACGGTGATTAGATGGCTCATCTAAATTTAAAAAAAAAAGATGCACATATTTTTACTCAAGCAGGTGTGACTATTCAAAACTTATTGAATTTGATTCAGTCATTTGAAACAAATGAACTTGAAGAGTTAAGAGATTTAATTGTAGCAATTAAAGATATTAACTCAACAGATGATGGCCAAAGTTTTAAGCAACAATTATTGAATGTATTTGATAATGCGGTAATGGAAGATGAAGTTACAACAAAACTTGACAATACAAGCACTCTCCCCCCTCAAGCCAAAATTGTAAAGAGTGCAATAGATGATGTTCTCGATAGGATTAAACAGACTAATTCAGATTTAAGTGATGAGATTTACAATAGACAAACTGGAGACCAAGATATAACTACTTTGGTGGAAAATGAAAGTCTATCAAGACAAAATGCGGATGATAAAATCAACAGAGAATTATATGGAAGTACAACAAATAGTTATACACTTTCCTCTGATATTGATCCTGCTCAAGTTGATGTCACTATTCAAGGTGGCTCTGGTGTTTTAAGTGTTGATATAGAAAATTTGACAAACGCCTTTGTTCTTAATGGAACAAAGGTTGTATCAGAGGGTAAAACAGTTGCAACATATCAGATTGAGTACGGTGAAAATATATCAAGACTTTTTGCAGTTGTTGATTATAATGTACAATTAAAAACATTTGATTTCAAATTAGTAAATGTAGATGATATAACTTCATCTGTCGATGGTAATGTGGCTACACTTGTATTAGGATTAATAGAGTTTAACTATGGCTTTAATACAGGGCAAGGATATATTTTAAACAAAGTTACAAAGAATTTTCCATATACATATCAAAATGTATCACAAAACACAGTTATCAAAATAAACGGATTAGCTGATTTGCAGACTATTGATAAGTCAAGTTTTATGTCTGCCATTAATGAATTAGCAAGAACTGATATGAAGGTTAATGTATCTTTGAACGACATAAAAAAGGAACTTAATGGTATGTCAAAAGGCGGTATTTGGCATTATGGTGAGGTATTGACACACACCGCTAATTTAAGTACCCCTGTAATAAACAATAGTGTTGATGCAAATATAGGTGACTTTTATCTTAACTCAAATACATTCTCAGTGTATTTTTGTGTAGGAGATGATAATGGCAATCATAATTGGTTATATATCGGCAATTTGACAGGCAGTTTTGATTATTCAAATTATGCAAGTATTAATTCACCTAATTTTACAGGAACACCGACAGCACCTACTCCGTCTGTATCAAATAATTCACGACAAGTTGCAACCACAGAATATGTGAGAAGTGCTATTGATAAATATGCAAGTGGTGATAATCTTGAAATGATTGATTTGGCGGAAGGACTTAGAGATGATGTATATGGTAAACAAGTTGTGTGGACAGTTGGCGGTAATATTATGAATTTAACATTGCCAGCCCCAAAATTAACAAATCCTACAACTTCAGAAGAAGTCAAGATTACTTTTGACAAAGGTATTATTCCTTTTGATAATACTGTAAAAAGGGGGTATCTTCCTTACAATACGACAAATGTTTCTTTTATTCCTATTACAGGAAACAAGACATATATTAATTGCGAATTTAATTTTGATACGCAACATTTAGAATTTACAACATCTAATTCAATAATTTCTCAAGACACTATGGATGCTATTGAAACAAGAGTGTGGAAGTTTAGTTTATGTTATTATACAGTAAACGTTGTTTATAATGATTCTTCTGAAGAACCGGCAAGTCAATATGTAATTAGTAATTATGATTGTGATTGGTGTATTAATTCTGAAAAAATAGCATTACCATATCAAACATTGGATATGCTAAAAACCGTTGACAAAAATTGTATTATTAATTCTATAAATGAAGTTGTCGATAATGCTTCAAAGAATCAAAGCGAAGTAGGAACTCTTATTTATGCACTACACCCTGACATAACAACATATTCCACTTCGGCAGCTAAAGATGGGTATTACGGAAAACTAATAAAAAGTGATGTGGACGAAGTATTTATACTGAATAACGATAGACAAGATGATATGGATTATCCTGATGGCGTCACATTAAGTGGCAAATTACCTTATGATGATGAGGTTGGGTATATCTTATCGCAAGATATACCAGCTTTAAAGAAAGCATTTTGTAAAGTGACAAAAAAATATGTTGCATCTATTGATGGTACAAATGGAGAAATAGAAGTGTTATTAACATTCTAAGAGGAGGAATTTATTATGACAAACATTAACTGGAAAGTAAGAATTAAAAATCCGATGTTTTGGGTACAAATTGTAGTTGCTATTTTTGTTCCTGTACTTGGGTATATGGGAATTACGGCGCAAGATCTAACTACATGGCAAGCAGTAGGCAATGTAATATTGACAGCTTTTTCTAATCCATATGTATTGCTGTTGATGGCAACGAGTGTTTATAATGCTATTATTGACCCAACTACAACAGGCATTACAGATAGCAAAACGGCACTTACATATACCACGCCTAACAGTGATAAATAAAAGAACATTCATTCTATACGAATGTTCTTTTTTTTGTGCAAAAATTAAAGAAAGGAAGATTGCTATGAATATAATTGAAGTTGCTTATAAATGGCACGGTGGCTTTACAAAGCGTTCACGCACAGATTTTATAGCGTTACATCACGCAGAAGCAGTTAAATGTACTCCACAAGATATACACAGTTGGCACGTCTCAAATGGTTGGACAGGCATCGGTTATCATTTCTTTGTAAGAAAAGACGGTACAATTTATCGTGGACGTCCTCTTGATGTGGTTGGTGCTCACGTTCAAGGTATGAACAGTTGTTCTATTGGCATTTGTGCTGAAGGTGATTATCATACAAAAGAAAAGACAATGCCACAAGCACAAAAGAAATCTATTATCGAGTTATGTCAATATCTTAAAAAGAATTATTATCCAAATGCAAAGATAGTTGGACATAGAGAAATCGGCGACAGTAATTGTCCTGGTCGATATTATCCACTTGATGAAATTAAATTTGCTGTTGCCGGAGGAATTGCTGTTCAAGCAGAAAATCCTCAAAAGATTGCTTTGGATAAGTTGGTGGCGAAGGGTATTATTACAGATGCATCTCAATGGACACTTACTGATTTCTTGACAAATGCAAAGGCAGTTAGAGTTCTCGACTTGCTTTCAGGTGGTACTTGGACAAGCGAAAAAACAAATTCAAGTATTCATTGGGCGCAACCAAATGTCATCTCTTTAGCATCTAAGGATGGTGGTTCTTCGGACGGAACAAAAGTCATTGAAGATATTGACGGAATGGTTAATAAACTAAATGTTTGGATTTCTAAGGCTACACTATTGGCTTTAGTTGATAAGCTTACAGGCGGCACAAAAGAAAAATACAAGAATAGAAAAACAGACCATTGGGGCAGAAATTGTCTTGATAGCCTTTGTGACAAAGGCATAATTACAGACGTTAAGTATTGGGACTCCGATTTCGAATCTACAGTAGAAAACGGAGTTTTTTTAGTGCTTTGTTGTAATGCGTTTGGTCTTTGAGGGAGGATTTAATGTACACGATTACTCTATTAAACGATAGAAGATTATATGGAGCTCACAAAGAAGCAATTATGCAGTATGACAATATGGTCGGTAAAATTCAATTTTTAATTCCACAAACATATGACGGAAATGATATGAGAAATTTTACGACTGTATCATTGGAATATATCTCCCCTATTTCTCATTTGTATAAGCAAGAATTTTTAACTTTATCTGAGGAATTGGTAGAATATGCTGATGAACAATATTTAGAATATTTGCTTCCTATTGGCTCAAAAATGACTGCTGAAAATGGGAATATTGAATTACAACTATCGTTTTACCAAGTTTATATGGACGAAGATGGTGTAGTGCAAGACCCTGTTCTGAAAACACAATCTTGTAGGGTAAAAATTATTCCTACAAAGAACTGGGCTCAATTTGTACCGTCAGAATCTATGGCAGCACTTGACCAACGTATTGCTCAGTTGATTGCTTTGGAAGAAGAAATTACCGAATTACAAGGACAGATTATTGAACATCATGACAATTTTATAAATGATGATGTTATTTCTGATAAAACAACATATTCGTCAAAGAAGATTGAAGAATTTATAGACAAGAATGAACTTGATGAAACCGTTGAAAATATAACAAATACTGAAAAACAAACAATCTCTGATGAAGAGATAGAAAATCTATTCAAATAATTTAGGATAAATCGCATTATGCCGGCTAACAATGCGTTTTATTATATACATAACTTATACACTTTTATTAAATTTTCAAGGAGGAAATTAGAATGGCAAACGAAACACAAAAGTTTTTAAGTTACGAAGGTCTTGGTACATATGACAGTAAAGTCAAAGCTTATATTGTAGATAAGGCTGACGCTGCCAAGACATCTGCTATCGAGGCAGACGCGGTTGTAGTTACTACAGATGTAACAACAGAAGGATATGCAAAATCTTATACCTTCACTCAGAATGGTGCGACTATTGCTACGGTTGATATTCCAAAGGATATGGTCGTATCAAGTGGTAAAGTGGTTGTCAACCCTGAAGGACAGGATGAAGGCACATACCTTGAATTGACACTATCTAATGCAACAAGTGACAAAGTTTATATTAATGTTGGTAAGCTTGTAGACATTTACACTGCAAAAGCCAATGCAACTCAGGTTCAGATTGCTATTGATTCTGCAACAAGAGAAGTTAGTGCCACAATTGTTGCTGGTGGTGTAGGTTCAACAGAACTTGCTGACGGTGCAGTTATTACTGCTAAGATTGGTGATGCTCAAGTTACAAAAGCAAAATTAGGCACTGATGTACAAGCTTCTATTGATAAAGCCGATTCTGCAATTCAGTCGGTTGCTACCGGTAAAACAGACGGTACAGTCGCTGTCGATGGCACAGATGTTTTAGTTGCAGGTTTAAAGTCTGCCGCATATGCTGAGACAACGGCTTTTGATGCGGCTGGTGTTGCAGATACAAAAGTAAAAGAACTTGCTGATGGTGCAGTAAAAACAAATACAAGTGATATTTCAACACTAAAAACAAAAGTGGCTGATCTTGAATCTATTGCTATTGAAGCAATCTCAACAGATGAAATAAATGCTCTATTTACAAAAGTGACTGAATAATTTATTCTCTGATTAATTCAAAGTAATACATATTTCTAAGGGAAGGGTGACGACTCTTCCCTTTTTGTATTGCTTGATACTATATGTTTTTGCAAAAATATATAACTCGTTTTGGAGGAAAGAAAATGGAAGAAAAGAAATTTTTAGATTTAAATGGTTTAAAAATAGTTGTAAATAACATCGAGAACAAGATAGATGGAAATAAAGGCGAAGTGTCTTTTACCGATGATATTACTTATGAACCGTTAGAAGAAACGGAGGCAAGTTCGTAATGGCTATGTCTCTTAAAGAAAGCTTGGAAAGCTTAAAAAATCAAACATCCGCATACACCCCGTCAGTTATGATGCTTGAACCAAATACTGAACCAGAGATAACAGTTGATATGGACAATAGAACGATTACTGTTCCGTCTGAATTGCAGACAATAGGTGTAGCCACTGAAAATAATGCCGAAACAGTTTACATTCGTGTTCCGTCTATTACATTTGACGGAATTAATTTAACTGATAAGACTGCCTATATCTATTTTGTGAATGCCGGTAAAGAAGTGAATATTTACAAAGTGACAGATGTTGTCGTTGAAGATAGTTCTATTAAGCTTGGATGGATAATTACTAATGATGTTACTCGTTATGCAGGAACGGTATCATTCTCTTTGGCGTTTGAGTTGGATAATTCATATAAATGGACAACCACACCAGCTACTTTAACGGTTCTTAAAGGATTGGACATTGACCAAACAATTTCAAAGCAAGACACCGCTATTGTATCTGCTCTATATGACAAGGTTAATGCTCTTAATACAAAGGTAGACAATGCCGTAAATTCAATGGATAATTCAGTTGCAACAATCAACTCATTGCAGAGTGCTATACAATCGTTGCAGTCGGAATTAAACTACATAAAAGAACACGTTGTTTACGTGATAGATGATATTGAAAATTAGAAAGGAGGAACTTAATGGCTAAAGCAAAATATTTTACACAAAATAACGAAAAAGTATATCCTATATCACACACCAAAGCAGTATATGATGGCAATGGTAAAGTCTTAGAGGATAGATTGACTGAAGATGAAACTGCAATTTCAAGCCTACAAACGGACGTAAAAGGCAAAGCCGATAAGACTAATGTAGACAATAAGTTAAGCTCAAATAGTGCCATTTCTGATACTACTGTGGCTTTTACAGAGGCTTCAGCAAGGGAAAATATTGTTTCAAATGAAAAGAGTTCTACTTTATTTGGTAAAGTTCAAAAATGGTTCTCTGATTTAAAAAAAGTTGCTTTTACAGGTAGTTATTCTGATTTGATTGATACTCCGTCAAATGCTACTACTACCATTAATGGTTTAATGTCGTCAAGCGATAAAATAAAATTAAACGGAATATCAAGTAATGCAAATAACTATATTCACCCCACTACATCTGGCAATAAACACATACCAAGTGGAGGCTCATCAGGTCAAATATTGAAATGGTCGGCAGATGGCACTGCTATATGGGGAACTGAAAAAACATATAGTAATGCTACCACTTCAAGTTCAGGGTTGATGAGTGCAAGCGACAAAACAGACCTCGATGCTTGTGTAGAAACTTTAAGTGCCGATGCGTCTATGTTTCTTAGTTCCATTAAATCTCCAGCTCCTGCTGAATTTGAATTTGTTGAAACTTTATCATTAAGTAATTTAACTTTAACAGGTGATGTAGTATTTTCCGATACGGGTTTATTTAATGGATATGCTTCATTAACTGAAATCACATCAGGACTTAATGATATTTTTCAAAAGAATATTGATAACGGATTTGATTTTGTTTACTATATGGTACATAATACAAGCAGTAAACGATTTGAATTTTCTGCTACTGACCCATTGTATATATCCAGTAGTCAGGGTGGTAAATGGTATTATGATGGAAACGAAATAGCAACAAAGTCTGATATTCCAAGTACTTCTGATTTTCTTAAAACATCTGGCGGTACAATGTCTGGGACTTATAAATTAACATCTGGTTGTAGTATTGATTCTAGTTACAATAATAATTTAAAATTATTAAGAGTTGATTCAAATTTTAACTATTTTGGTTATAGAAATAATGCTGATACAACAACTATAACTAATCATTTTGGTTCAAGTTATAGTCCATCATATGCAAAAAATATATTGAATTATTACGGAAGATATGCTGAAACCAATCACTTTGGTGCAAATGCTACAAGTAATTATTTTGGTAGTTCATCAACAACATCATATTATAGAGGTAATACAATTTATTTAGGTGATTTACAAGCACATCCTGTATATATGCAAGGCAGTACTTCATATAAAGTTGTAGGAACAACTACTGGACATAATACAAAAGTCCATGTAGCAAGTTCACAACCAAGTAATATGTCAGTTGGAGATATATGGTTTAAGATACCGTCATAATAAAGGAGGTTGATTTTTATGGCATACTGGTCGGATTCCGGAATAAGAGCAACCTCATTTGCTGGTGGTAGTGGAACATCTAGTAGTCCATACTTAATATCCACTCCAGCTCAACTTGGTTATTTATCTTATTTGATAAATAGTAGCACCTCATCATCATATAAAAGTAAATATTATAAAGTTACTGCAAATCTTGATATGTCTGATAATAAATGGATTCCTATAGGATATGCTTCTAGTGGCTATTCATTTACTGGTACATTTGACGGGGATGGATATTGGATAAATTATCTGACTGTAGAAGGATCATACTCCGGAGCAGGTTTATTTGGATATATCTCATCGTCATGTAATATAAAGAATATTAGACTAGAAAGTCCAGAATTCATATTAACAGGCTCATCTACTACATATAGTGGATTCATAGCCGGATACAGTAATACTTCAAATATAAGTAATATACTTATATCTAGCGGATGGTTAAAAAGTAGTAACACAACTACAAATTATATTGGTGGTATTGTTGGAATGGATTATAATCCAACAACTGTCACTGATGTTTATTTGGACTCATGTACTATTGAAACAACATCCACATCTCACAGGATTGGTGGAATTACAGGTTGGACTAATAGTGCAAACCTTACAGTTGAACGTGCTAATATATATCTAACTGTTAATTCATCATCGTCTGCTGGAACTAACTATTGCGTAGGGGGAGTAGTCGGTTATAATTCTAACTCAAATTCTAGTTATATAACCAGCTTAACAGATGTGAATATATCATTGAATGTTACAAATAAGTCATCATCATCTACCATGGGTGGGCTAATAGGTAACCTATCGACGAATATAAAGGCTTCTAACATATTATTAGAACACGTATCTATATATAAATGCTATTATTCTGGTAGTGCGAATACTTATGACGGTGCATTAGTTGGTGGTAGTTATACTTGTAAAATTAATCCAGTATCAGGTTCAACTCTGTTACTTGACTATAATACTGATAATTCAAATATCACCAAATATACAAATGGTGTGAGTACATCATTAACTACATATTACTCATCGTTCTCAAGTGAATTCAAACCGTCTGGTGGATACTATGATGACAGTGGTAATAACGTCAAAACATACATGATTAATACATACGGTAATGGTGAGAATTGGGTATTGAATGGAACCACGCCTTTTGTTAAAGTCCCATATGGTCCATCGAGTCCTAAAAGAGTTTATGCCCTACAATTAGTAGATTGGGAGTGGATATATTTATTTGGTGGTACGGGTGACCAAACCATAAAGGTAATATATACAACTGCATCAACGTATAAACTGCCTTTCCCGGATAAATATGCTTATCTTGGAATAACTTTGAAAGTACAGAGTTCTGATGGTAATACAACATACATGTCAAATGCCAGTCCTGGAACACCTATATCAATTGGTGCTGATAAAAAAATTACCGTTAATACTCTTGATAAAACAAAACTTATATCATATAAAAAAGACAGTTCAACAACAGTCGAAGTTGAAGATATTTGTTATAAAAGTGATTCATCTACGATTAAAACTGTAAATGATTATAAATATAAAAAAGATAGCAGTACTATTGTTTAAAAGTAAGGAGGTTTTAAAATTGCTTATAATTAATAATGAAATCCAAATTCTAGAAGGAAATGAAATCTATGAAAGAGAATACCTTACAAGAGGAGCAAGAAGAACTTGTATTCAGATAGAGATTCCTAAACAAGATAATGTCACATACGAAACGCTTGCAGACACATTTGTAGATGGTGTTTCTATTGTAAGACGTTTAACCGAAACAAGAATTGAGCCGACACTTGTAACCGAAGCTACAGAAACCGAAGAAGCGGTCTATGAGGATAAAGAAGTTGAATATACTAATGACTATCCTCTATCTGACTTTGTAGTTGCAGGTGATATTATTGATAAGCGTGACGGCACATTCACAGTTTATATGGGTAAGAAAACATCATCTGAAATTCTAGAAGAAGAAAATGCTGAGCTGTTGTTGACACTTGGAGGTGAAATCTAATGTATTATTCTATGATAAAAAAATATTATCTTGAAGGATATGGTTATCCTAAGAGATATTACAGCGATACAGATTTGGACAAGTTTGTATCTAAAGGTATGCTAACTAAGGAGCAGGCTGAATCTTTAAAAGTAGAAAAAGGAAGTGTTGAATAATGGCTGAAAATGTTGAAAAAACTGTGGAATTTCAAATTGAAGATATGAATACGGTAATAAATTTACTAAACGACATAAGTGTTCGTGGCAACGATGTAATAAAGTTTGCAAATGTTCTACATATTTTACAAAGCAAAGGTACTATTAAGTAAGACACCAAGGAGGGCTAATGGAAGTAATATCAGAATTACAAAATATAGATTTGACTTCGTGGATTATTGTTGGTTTTATGATAATGGCAATCATTGTAACATTCTATGAGGTCATATGTAAAGTATGTGCCATTTTCAATAAGCCAATAGGAGCAATGAAACAACGAAAGGCTGACCATGCATTGTTAGTTGAGACGGTTCAGGATTTAAAGCAATTACACGAAAAGCACGAAGAAGATACTAAGCAGTCAATTAAGCACGATAAGATTATCAAGGAAGAACTTTCGATGCTTACCAATACTGTCAATAGTATTGCTACCAATCTTGAAGATATGGAGCGAAAAAATAACGAAACCAAAGTTAAGGAATTGAAAGACACTCTTATCAATTATTATAATAAGTATCGTGTAATTGGTGAGTGGTCAAACCTTGAGAAAGAAGCTTTTTGGGAATTATTTGAGGACTACGAATCCAGAGGCGGCAATGGATTTATACACAGTATTGTTGAGCCTGTTATGCGAGAATTAAAGGTAATTGATTAAAATCCAATAATCGAATATAGCACAAACAACACTTGAGGTTGTTTTGAACGTGGAAGCAAGATGTCGGTTCGCTTTCGGTGTCTTGTGGAGTTCTATGGAGGGTTGTGTGATAACCACATAGCGAATAAGTCTTGGACTGAAAGAAAACACACTATAATTTTAGGGTAGAGGAATTAAGTTTCCCCTACCCTATTTTTTACGCTTTTCAAGAATAATTTATAGAAATATAGATTTATTTTCCTTTTACTTTTTAGATTATAATAACACCAATTTTGATACCAATTTGATACCAATTAATTGATAAAAGTTGATATATTTTGATACTTTTAAGCCTTTTAGAATTATTTTCCAATCTTTGAGCCCTTAAAAAATGGCTTAAAATAAAGGTTTCTGAGGATTTTAAATAGTTTTTGATATTATATCACTTTTTTTCTCAGTTGTCCACAGGAAGCTGATATATCTGAGCCGAGTTCACGTCTTACTGTCGCATTTATGCCAAGATGTGTCAATTTTTCTTGGAACGCTTTTATATCGTCATTACTTCCTTTTTCAAAATCTCTTTCTTCAACTTTATTTACAGGTATAAGATTTATATGCCCGTGCAGGTCACGGACAAGATTTGCCAGTTCCTCTGCATTTGCCATACTGTCATTTACACCGTGAATAAGAGAATATTCAAAACTGATACGTCTGTTTGTCGTCTTTACATATTCTCTGCAAGCCGTCAATAATTCTTCAATATCGTATTTATGATTTACAGGCATTATACTGTCACGAATTTCATTGTTAGGTGCGTGTAGAGATATTGTCAGCGTTATAGGAAGTTTTTCCTTTGCCAACTCGTATATCCCCGGCACAACACCGCAGGTTGACAGCGAAATATGTCTGTATCCTATATTAAGTCCTTTTTCATGGTTTACATTGTGCAAAAACTTTATGACGTTATCGAAATTGTCAAGCGGCTCGCCTATACCCATCATAACAATATTGCTTATACGCTCGCCGACGTCTTTTTGTGCAAAAATAACTTGATTAAGTATTTCACCCGGCGTTAAACTTCTGTAAAGTCCGCCTATCGTTGACGCACAAAAACGACAACCCATTCTGCAGCCGACTTGACTTGATATACAAATCGTAAGTCCGTGATGATAACGCATAACAACGCTTTCTATACAATTTCCGTCCGGAAGTTCAAAGAGATATTTTACAGTACCGTCTATTTTCGATACATATTTTTCTCTGATTTTAAGCGTTGAAACATACGTTTCTTTTTCAAGTTTTTCCCTTGTTGTCTTTGACAGGTTTGTCATTTCATCATAGCTTTCCACGCCTTTATGAAGCCACGAAAAAATCTGCTCTGCTCTGAATTTCTTCTCGCCGATGGATGTAAGATATTCAATTAATTCATCATATTCAAAATCTTTTAAATCAATCATTTACTTAATCCTTTTCATCTTACAGATATAAAATCCGTCTGTGTTATCTATGTGCGGATAGAATGTCTTTTCAAATACTTTTTCAAAATTTTCGTTATCCGCTGTAAAGCTGTCTGTAACAGTCTCATTTTCTTCTTTTTCAATCGTACACGTTGAGTAAACAATCTCACCGTTTGTTTTAAGATATTTTGACGCATTGTCAAGTATCTGTCTTTGAATTTTCGGTAAATCGTTATCCTCTGCCCTGTTCCACTTTATTTCGGGCTTTCGTCCGATTATTCCCAAACCCGAACACGGAACATCACAAAGTATTTTATCTGCCGTATTTATCATACTTTCGTCTATTTTACAGCCGTCCGAAAGTTTAGGTTCGATTATCGTTATTCCGAGCCTTTCGGCATTCTTTTTTATAAGCTCTATTTTATGTTCGTGTACGTCAAAGGCATATATTTTGCCTTTGTTGTTCATCAATTCCGCAATATGCGTTGTCTTTCCGCCCGGTGCGGCACACATATCAATCACTGTGTCACCCTCACACGGTGCAAGCACTTTTGCTGTCTGCATTGCTGCTGAATCCTGTATTGTGTAATATCCGTCATTATATAAGCTGTCCGCCGAAATGTCAAATCCGTCCGACACTATATAACCGTCATAAACTTCGGCATTTATTCCGTTGTCGTTAAACTTCATGCAAAGTTCATCTGCCGTTATCTTTAGTCTGTTCGGTCGAATATTAAGTCTTTTTTCCATGCCGAAACTTTCAATCAATTTTTCAGTAAAATCATATCCGAATTCGTCAATCCACTTTTCACAAAGCCACATCGGGAACGAATATTTGACAGATAAATATTCTGTTTTATCGGACGGATATTCGATTTCTGTTTTCGACACATTTCTCAAAAGTCCGTTTACAAATCCTGCCGATGCACCATGACCGTATCTTCTTGCAAGCTTTACGCTCTCATTCACTGCGGCGCTTATCGGCACTTTATCCATAAACATTATCTGATATATTCCCATTCTCAAAATTATAAGAATGTACTTCGATATTTTTTTCAATTTTATCTTTGAAAACTTTCCTATAACATAATCAAGAGTCAATTTTCTATCTGTGACGCCATAAACAAGATTGGAAATAAACGCCTTATCCTGTTTTGGCATATCCGTTTTCAAAGTTTTTTTCAATGCCATATTTGAATATGCTCCGTTAAATTCAACGTCGTATATTACTTTCATTGCAATTTCTCTTGCGTTACTCATTAATCTCTCCTACGATTTGCCAATAAAACAAGTCTTAAAAATTGAAGTGCCGTTGACGCAACCGCCGCAACATATGTCATAGCCGCCGCCGTAAGTGTTTTTCTTGCACCTGTAAGCTCATCACCCTCAAGTAAATACATACTTTCAAGAGTTTTCATTGCACGTCTTGACGCATTAATTTCAGTCGGCAATGTTACAAGCTGAAATACAAGCACCGCACCAAAAAGTATCGCACCGACCATTGCCAATCTGCCAAGTCCGAGTATAAGTCCGATTATGAAAATCGGCATTGAAAGTGTGTTGCAGACATTTACTATCGGCACAATTCCGTTACGAATTTTTATCGGAACGTATCCTACTTGGTGCTGAACCGCATGACCGCACTCATGTGCCGCAACACCTATTGCGGCTACCGATGTAGAATTATATGTTGAATCCGACAGTCTTATGACGTTTTCATTCGGGCTGTAGTGGTCTGTAAGGTCACCCGAAACGTGTTCAATTCTTATATTCTGAAGTCCGTTTGCATCAAGAATTTGCCTTGCCGCACTCGCCGCAGTAATTCCTCTTGAACTTCTTACATTATTGTATTTACTGAAAGTCGATTTGACTCCCATTGACGCAAACAATGTAAGTAAAAATGCAATTATTACAAGTACATACGTTGGGTCAAAATAATAGCTGAACATAATTACTCCTTTCCGAGTACAACTCCTAATTCAATTTCATGTCCTCTTGCATAATCTTCAACATTCATTTTTTTACTGTTTGGGAACTGTGCCGTTACAATGTACAATGTTCCCTCACCGCAAGAAATTTTAAGCCCTTTTCCCTTTTCAAGTGCAAGTATCTCTCCCGCCTCTTTATCCGAATTTTCATCACAAACTCTTGCGGAAACAATTTTTAAAATTCCGTCTTTATATTTTGTGCAAGCAAGCGGCCACGAATTCATACCACATATCAGTTTTGAAATTTCACGAGCTGATTTGCTCCAATCTATAACTCCCGTTTCTCTTGAAATCATAGGCGCATATGTATGCTCCTCATCATTTTGCGGAGTAGGTGTTATACTGCCTTTTTCAAGTCCGTCTATTGTTTTTAAAAGCAAGTCGCCGCCTATTACGGCTAAACGGTCAAAAAGTTCCTCTGCTGTTTCATATTCACCGATTTCGGTTTCCGCTTTTAAAAGCATATCGCCCGTATCAAGTCCGCTGTCCATTTTCATCGTCGTAACGCCGGTAACCTTTTCGCCGTTTATAATCGCCCATTGAATAGGTCCCGCACCTCTGTACTTCGGCAAAAGTGACGCGTGTACATTAACACAGCCGTATTTCGGATAATCTATTATATAATCAGGCAAAATTTTGCCGTATGCGACAACGACAATAAGCTCCGGTTTCAGTTTGTCAAGAACAGGCTGAAGTTCACCGTTTCTCAGTTTTTCGGGCTGATATATATTTTCTATACCTGCCTCAAGTGCCGCCGCCTTAACATCAGTCGGTACAAGTTTATGTCCTCTGCCTTTCGGTCTGTCCGGCTGAGATACAACACCAACAACATCAAGACCTGCGTCTGTCATAGCTTTAAGGCTCGCCGCCGCAAAATCGGGTGTACCCATAAATAAAATTCTCATTCAACCATCTCCGTTAGTCAATAAATCTAATTACTCTGTCCAAGAACAATTTACCGTCAAGGTGTTCAATTTCGTGGCAAAAAGCTCTTGCCAAGAGTTCCTTACCTGTGATTTTAAACCACTTGCCGTCCCTGTCCTGTGCTTTTACGGTTACGACATTCGGTCTTGTAACCTCGCCGAACACTCCGGGTACGCTAAGACAGCCTTCGCTGCCGGTCTGTTCTCCGCTTTCTTCTACTATTTCAGGGTTTATAAGTTCAATTTTACCGTCACCGACATCTATGACAACCGCACGTTTCAGTATTCCCACTTGCGGAGCTGCAAGTCCGACACCGTCACGGCTTTGCATTGTTTCATACATATCGTCAAGAAGTATATGAAGTTTTTCGTCAAACTTCACTACAGCTTTGCATTTCTTATAAAGGATTTCATCGCCTTTTTCCCTTATTTCTCTGATTGCCATTATGTTTCCCCTCTCTAATTTATCATACCGGGTGATTTGTCTATTATTATCGCCACATCCGAAAATTCCTTGTTTTTTCTGCATGTCATTTCAGCTTGTGAAAGTATCTCACCCAAGTTATCGTCATCTTCGCATTTAAAAATAATCTGCCATCTGTATTTGTTTTTTATTTTTGAAATATATGACGGCACGGGTCCTAAAACCTGTATTTTCTGTGATATATTCTGTGTTTTTTCGGCAGTGTTTAAAAAATATTTTGCCGTTTTCGCAACAATATTTTCAACATTGCCTTGAAAATGCACACTCACTATTTTACAAAACGGCGGATACCACATAAGCTTTCGTTTTGCAATTTCCTTATCATAAAAAGTTCTGTAATTGTGACTTTTTACAAGGCTCACCGCCTCATGTTCGGGCGTATACGTCTGAATAACGGCTCTGCCCTCTTTACTTCCTCTGCCGGCACGTCCCGAAACTTGTTCAAGCATTGCAAAAGTTCTCTCACCGCTTCGGTAATCGTTAATATTGAGCATTGTATCTGCCGTTATAACTCCGACAAGCGTTACATTTTCAAAATCAAGTCCTTTTGCCACCATTTGCGTACCGATAAGAATATCGATTTTATCTTTTTCAAACTTCTGCAAAATCTTCTCGTGCGACTGCTTTTTACCTGTTGTATCCATATCCATTCTGACAGTTGTCGCATTTGGGAACAGACGCTTTAATTCGTCCTCCACCTTTTGCGTACCGCCGCCGAAATAACGTATATAATTACTTCCGCATTTCGGACAAAGCTTATAATTCGGTCGTTCATATCCGCAGTAGTGGCACTTTAATTTATCCTCAAATTTATGATATGTAAGCGATATGTTGCAATTAGGACAATGCGGTACATATCCGCAACTGCGACACGAAACAAATGTAGAAAATCCACGCCTGTTAAGAAACAAAATTGTCTGTTCACCGCGTTTTAAATTTTCTTCGATTTCGTTATACAATTTACCCGAAAGCATACTTTTATTGCCCTTTTCCAACTCGCTGCGCATATCAATAACCGATATTTCAGGCATTTTATTTTTATTGTATCTTGTATTCATTTCAAGCAACTTATATTCGCCTGTCTGTGCTTTGTAATAGCTTTCAACAGACGGCGTTGCCGACGCCAAGACAACCGCCGCACCGGACTGATTTGCTCTGAATATTGCCGTTTCGCGTGCGTGGTATCTCGGTGACATATCCGACTTATAAGTATCGGAATGTTCCTCGTCCATTATTATAACGCCGATATTTTTAAGCGGTGTAAAAATCGCACTTCTTGCACCAATTACAATATCAGCCTCACCGTCACGAATTTTCTTCCATTGGTCATATCTTTCACCGGCGGACAAACCGCTGTGAAAAATAGCAACTCTGCCGCCGAATCGCGACATAAATCTTGAAACCATCTGCGGTGTAAGCGATATTTCGGGTACAAGCATAATCGCACTTTTACCCATATTTATCACATTTTCAATCGTCTGCATAAAGACTTCGGTTTTACCGCTGCCTGTCACACCGTGCAGAAGATATATTCCTCCGTCACCCGATTTTACGGAATTTGTGATTTCATCTATCGCGTATTCCTGTTCCGGTGTCGGAACCATCTTTTCTGTTTTCTCAAAAACTCTGTTCCAATACGGATCACGTTCAACCGTCATATCAAACACATTGACAAGATTTTTCTTTTCAAGTGCTTTTACGGTACTGTGTGAGCCGTTTGTGAATTTCTGCAAATCGGCAAGAGAAACATACTCGTTTTCGCTTAGCACTTCAAGCATTTTTGTTTGAACAGGTGCTTTTCTGCGTAAAATTTCGGCACTTTCAAGTGCTGTTTCTCTGTCACATATAAGCTTTACACATTTAATTTTTTTATCCTTAATATCAACCGATTGTCTGTATTCCTTTTTTAAAGTACCCTCTTTAATCATTGCACGGACTTGATTTTGTATATCAACTCCGCACATTTCTTTAAGTCCTTTAAATTCCATACTGCCGCCGTTATCGGTAAGTATTTCCGTAATATGTCGGCGTATCTCCGACTTTTCTTCACTTTTATTTTCAAGAATAATCCATTCTTTCGTTTTAAGTGCTGTACCCGACGGGACAATCGTATGAATTATATCAAGATATGACGCAAGATATTTTTTGTGCATCCACTCGATAAGTTCAAGCATATCTTCGTCAAAGCCTACGGTATCGTTTGCCGTTCTTATTATGGATTTAAGACGTTTACTGTCACTTGTATCCGCAGTGCCGACACAAAATCCCTCAATTTCTCTGTTACCGGAAGAAAACGGAACAAGCACTCTGCTGCCTATTTTAATTTTGCCTTCAAGTTCTTTCGGGACAAGATAATCAAAAGGTTTGTCAACTTGCTTTGACTTATTATCCACAATAATTTTTGCTATCATTATTATTCGTTATCTTCTGTATCGTCTTCTACGACTTCAACTTCTTCCGGCTGTACATCATCATTACTGTTTAGAGAAAGAATAGCAGCAGCCTTTTCGTCCTCCCAAGCCTTTGCACGCTTGATTGCTTCTGAACGAACATAGCCTACTTTTCCCTCTACGATTTCCTCTGCCGCAACTGATACAGGTTTTTCATCGCCGTATGCGTCCATATCGTGCATACGTTCTTCACCAATCATTCTTGCACGCTTTGCCGCCATTGTAACAAGTGTATAACGGCTGTCCACACACTTTGAAAGTTCCGAAATTCCAGGTTTAATCATCATAATAATATTCCTCCAGTAATCAATAATTTTCAGCTAATAATTTATCAACAAGGTTACGCTTTTGAACCTTATCACGCATTGTTTCTTCGACTTCACGAACACACTCGCCAAGTTCGTCGTTTACGAATATACAGTCATACTTCGGCGACTGAGATAATTCCCATTTTGCCGCCTCAAGTCGTTCTTCTATTTGTTCTGCCGTTTCACGGCCTCTGTCCTCAAGTCGCTGTTTTAAAACTTTCATTGACGGCGGTGCTATAAACATAAGTACTGCCTCTTCAAAAAGTTTCTTAACTTTAAGTGCGCCTTGCGGCTCGATTTCAAGCAAAACGTTTTTACCGCCCTCAAGCATATCTTCAACAGTCTTTTTCGGAGTACCGTAATAATTGCCGCTGTACATAGCATATTCAAGCATTTCTCCGTTGTCTATCATCTTCTTAAAGTTTTCCACCGTTGTATAATTATATGTCACACCGTCGGTTTCACCTTTACGTTTTTCTCTCGTTGTTGACGATACGGACAAAAATACGTCGTTATTTTCATTTGCAAGAAGTTCATTACAAATCGTTCCTTTGCCCGTTCCCGACGGTCCGGACATTACAAAAAGTACACCTCTACTCATCGCCTTTAACGCTCTCCTCTCCTGTATCACCGCTAAGTCTGCCTGATACCGTTTCCGTCTGCAAAGCCGACAGAACAATATGGTCGGAATCGGTTACTATAACGGCTCTTGTTCTTCTGCCGTATGTTGCGTTTATAAGATTACCCTTATCCTCCGCCTCACGAATTATACGTTTAATCGGTGCGGACTCTGGACTTACAACTGCCACAACACGTTCGGCATTAACCATGTTTCCAAAGCCTATATTTATAAGTTTCATTATATCACCTGTTATTCAATATTTTGAATTTGCTCTCTTAATTTTTCAATTTCACCCTTTAGCGTTACAACGGTTTTGGCGATTTCAATATCACTTGCCTTTGAACCGATTGTATTTACTTCACGGTTAATTTCCTGAATTAAGAAATCAAGCTTTCTGCCTGCCGGCGAACCGCTGTTTATTATAGTGTCAAATTCTTCAAAGTGACTGCCAAGTCTTACCGTTTCCTCATTTACTGCCACTTTATCGGCATAAATTGCAACTTCGGTAAGTATTCTTGCTTCGTCTATTTCTTTACCGTCAAGAACTTCTTTAATCTTTTCGTAAAGTTTGTCACTGTATTCCTTAACAGTCTGCGGTGAACGCTCGTCTACTTCCTTGACAAGTGTACGCATATAGTCAATTCTCTCGCACAAGTCCTTTTGTATTCTCTCACCCTCACGCTCACGCATTGCGATAAAGTCGCTAAGTGCGCCGTCAAGAACGGTTTTAACCGTATTCCACAGAGCCTCCTCATCTTCTTCAACTCTTTCGGTTGAGAAAATGTCCGGATTTGACGCAACGTTTGATACTGTTATATCGTCCTTTAATCCAAATTCATCTCTAAGTTGGTATAAAACATCTATGTAATTTTTTGCGATTTCCTTATTTAATGTAATCTGCTTGTCGGCAGTTTCGTAGTTTTCTACATTAAGGTATATATCAACCTTACCGCGAGTTATACTTGACGATACATACTTTCTGATTTTATCTTCCAAAAAGCCAAGATGTCTTTGCACTTTTATATTGTAATCCGAATATCTGTGATTTACCGATTTTATCTCCACAAGTATCTTTTTTCCTTCTGTTACGGCCTCTCGTCTGCCGTATCCGGTCATACTTTTCAGCATAGCACGTTCTCCCGTCTAATATATTATATAGGCATATTAACCCATTATTTTTTTATTATACCACAAGTTCTTGTATTTGAACAGTCTTATTTTAAATTTTTTTGAAAAATTCATTACAAAAATAACAGAAATGTATCCGTCAAGTTTGTTATTTCGACAAAAAAACAGACGAACTGTAAATTCAGCTCGTCTGTTTACCGACTTAATTATTTTTTGTTTTTATCGCACTTACAAATAAATCAGTTATATCAGCCGCACCTGTCGGAATTTCAGGTGTCACTATTGTATCGTCCTTTTCCGCATTTGACGATACTGTCATTTTAAGTGACATATCATCAGCATATCCGACTTCTATATTTGCGTCACTTGTTGATTTTGTTGCATCCGTTTTGCTGTTTGCGGAAATGTTGAACTTAAAATCATTTTTTAATTGATTATAGTCACTGTCCGATATATTGCTTATATTTTTCAAAATGTTAAGCATATCTTCTGATTTGATATTCATTTTTAGGCTGTAACCGCCGTTTTCAGTTTCTGTAACCGTTATATATTTATCCATCTGTTCATACATATCAAACATTGATGCCAACGAAATAATAGTATCAATATCAGTATCACCCTCTGTCTGATAAGCACTCTTTAATGTGTCCATAGCCTTTGCAGTATTTCCGCTGACAGCACTGTCCACTATATTTATTGTGGCAGTCGGTACGCCAAGAGAAGTCAAGGCTTTGTTTAAATCAACACTGTACCATACATCACTCTTCACGATAAGTGCCAATGCCTTGATTTTTGCATTGTCCGAGCTTTGAGCAAGTTTTTCTATAACATCTGTTTTAAAGTAAACCTTATCATCCGCTACTACTGCGTTAAGCGTTGCGTCATTTACACTGCTTTCATTCAATGAGCCGTTAAACTTCACCTCTGCACCCGCAACATTATCTTTATTTTTGCCGTCAATACTTCCGTTTGCCGCAACACTGTATTTACTGTTGCCGTTATTCAAATCAAAACTCACATCAAATGCAGTATATTCCTTATTATATTTCGGTGTTTCCTGATTTAAAAGTTTTGACATATTCGGTGCCGAGTTTTCAAATTCGTTAAAATAATCATCAGCATCAAGGATTACAACTGTTTCCGTATCTCCGTCCCAGCCTACTTGCATACCGAATGCGTTACTCATAAAACGAATAGGAACAAGAGTTCTGTCATCAACAATAATCATAGGCGTATCCATTTGAACAGTTGATTCACTTCCGTTATTGTCTACATATATTGTATCGTCCATAAGTGTAAACTTAATTGTTGTGTCACCCTTTTTAGCCGTTACAAGTCTGCTCGAATCATCATAATCAACGCTTGCGCCCATATTTTCAAGTGCCGCTCTGAATGGTATCATAACTCTGCCGTCAGTATTTACAGGCTTAACGTCATCATATTTTACAACCTTATCATTATATACAATATGTATTTCCGATTTATCACCGTACACGCTCGAAACTTCTTTTACTCTTTCCGCCGCACTTACCGAAAAACACGGTACAACCATTGACGCCACAACTGCCGCCGCAATAATTTTCTTCATATTATTTTTCCTCACTTTCGTATAAAGCATTGCTTTGATGTTATTATACCACAGCAAAATCGTTTTAGCAATATTTTTATTGTTTTTTTATATAAATATGGTATAATAAAAAATAATACATTTACACAGGAGGACATTATGGCATTTGACGCAGTAGCGGTTCGTTGTCTTGTCAAAGACCTTAAAGACAAGCTTATAAACAGCCGTATAGATAAAATACATCAGCCCGAAAAAGACGAAATTACAATAAATCTAAGAACAATGACGGATAATTTTAAACTTGTGCTTTCCGCAAGTCCTGCACATCCGCGTGTTCATTTCACAAACGTTTCAAAGAAAAATCCTATCAGTGCGCCTATGTTCTGTATGCTTTTGAGAAAGCATATCGGCAGCGGTAAAATTACGGATATTGAACAGATTGGCTTTGAACGTATTATAAAATTTTCGATAGAAAGTTATGACGAACTCGGCGACCTTACGACAAAATATCTTATAGCCGAAATTATGGGCAGACATTCAAATATTATTCTTACCAATCAAGATATGCGTATTCTTGACTGTATCAAACACATTGATTTTACGGTAAGTTCGGTACGTCAGCTGCTTCCCGGACTTGACTATGTTTCACCGCCTGTCCAGGATAAAACCGACCTTACGGAAATAAACGAAACAGCAAACATAGATTTTTCGTCACCGATACAGACCGCCGATAAAGCCATTCTTTCCGCAATAGCAGGTATCAGCCCGCTTACATCAAGAGAAATTGTATATCGTGCGTTCGGTCGCACAGACGTGAAGTGTTCCGAACTTACGGATAACGGCAGAAATAAACTTTTATACGAAACGGTTAAACTTGCCAAAGACGTTCAGCAAAACAATTTCAGCCCTTGTATGATTATAAATTCCGCCTCGGGCAAGTTAATGGAATTCAGCGCCACGCCTATAACGCAGTACGAATCACTTGCGGAAATTAAAGAATTTGACGACATAAGCGTACTGCTTGACACATTTTACAGAACACGCGATATGCACGAGAGAATGCGTCAAAAAAGTGCCGACCTTGTGAAACTTCTTAACAATAATATAGAACGTGTTTCAAAAAAGCTCGGCATTTTAAATAAAACGCTTGCCGATTCGGAGAATAAAGATAAATATAAAATATACGGTGACTTGCTTATGGCAAATCTTTATAATATAAAAAACGGTCAGTCGAGCGTTGAAGTTATAGATTACTACAAAGAGGATTCGCCTACCGTAAAAATCCCGCTTTCGCCGCAGCTTTCACCGTCACAGAATGCACAGAAGTATTACAAACGATATAACAAGGCGAAAAATGCCGAAATTGAGGCGGCAAAGCAAATTGAAAACGCCAAAAATGACCTTGAATATCTTGAAAGCACGCTTGCCGCTATCGAAACATCGGATACGGAATCAGACTTAAACGCAATCCGCGCGGAACTGATTGCCGAAGGCTATTTAAACAGAAAGTTCAATCCAAAAAAACAAAAACAAAATGCGTCAAAACCTATGCACTTTGTAAGTTCCGACGGTTTCGATATTTATGTGGGCAAGAATAATACCCAAAACGATTACCTTACATTAAAATTTGCAAATTCGTCTGATTTGTGGTTTCATACCAAAAATATTCACGGCTCGCATACAATCATAAAACTCGGACTTGATAAAGACGTTCCGAAAACGACAATCACGGAGGCTGCCGAACTTGCGGCATACTATTCAAAAGGTCGTGATTCGTCACAAGTTCCCGTTGACTTTACGCAGATTAAAAATGTCAAAAAACCAAACGGTGCAAAACCCGGTATGGTGATATACGATTATTACAACACAATATATGTTACACCGAAAGAATTAAAGAACGAGTAGTCAATGACTACTCGTTCTCTTTTATAAACTTTTGTATTTCTTTCATAAATTCTTTACCGTATTTACGTTTTTTCATTTCGCCGACACCGGAAATATTCAAAAATTCGCTATCCGTAACAGGACGTTTACGGCACATTTCACGAAGTGTAGAATCTTGAAATATAACATACGCAGGAACACTTGCCATAACGGCACGTCTGTTACGAAGTTTTTTTAGTCTTTCAAACAGTCTGTCTTCTTCAGACGTCAAAACGGTATCCTTCTTATGAGTATAAGAAACTTCCTTAATCAATTTCATCGAAAGTTCTTTACCGTTTAATATTTCCTTTGTTTTTGGTGTGGGTTGTACTGTCCTGTAATTCATTTCGTCAACTTCAAGATAGCCCTCTTGAATTAAATAATCAATAATATATCTTATCCTTTTAAGCGACATATCGCTCATAATTCCGTATGTAGAAATAGTATCAAGGTCAAGTCTTTTTATTTTGTCGAGCTTACTTCCGTAAAGCACCTCCGCCAAAAGCGTCTTACCGCAACTTCTCCCCTTTTTTCGTATTCTGTATACACATGACACTATTTTTTGTGCGTCTACAGTTATATCCGTTGTTTCAAAATTAGTATTACAATTTCCGCAGTTGTCACAGTTAAGCGGCGGATTTTCGCCGAAATATTCAAGAATAAATGCTCTGAGGCACTCATTTGTAGTGCAATAAAACGTCATCATTTTCAAGCGTTCAAAATCTTTCTCCATAATTTTGATACGCATTTGGTCAGATATTTCCGAGTTTTCATCTGGATTTTCGATAAAATATCTTGCAGTATTGACATCACGCGCACTGTAAAGCATAATACAGTCTGCATCACCGCCGTCACGTCCTGCTCTGCCCGCCTCTTGATAATAGCTTTCAATATTTTTCGGCATATTGTAATGTACAACAAGGTAAACATTTGATTTATCTATACCCATACCGAATGCGTTCGTTGCAACCATTATTTCACATCGGTCGTATATAAAATCGTCTTGATTTTTCTGTCTTTCGTCATCGTCAAGTCCTGCGTGATACCTTGTCGCATCATATCCGTTGTCATTAAGTCTTTCACACACTTCCTCAACCGTTTTTCTTGTCGAGCAATACACTATCGCACTTTGATTTTTATGACTGTCCAAAATATCACAAAGTGCCGTAAATTTATCTTTCGGTCTTTGCACTTCAAAATACAGATTTTCTCTGTTAAAGCCCGTAACCTTAACATACGGATTGTTTAGTTTCAAAATACGAATTATATCTTCTCTCACATCGTCAGTCGCTGTTGCGGTAAAAGCAGCTATAATCGGTCTGTATGAAAGTTTTTTTATAAATTCTTCTATTTTCAAATATCCCGGTCTGAAATCATGTCCCCACTGCGATACACAATGTGCTTCATCTATGGTTATCATAGAGATTTTCACTGTTTGCGCTACCCTTATAAATCCCTCAAGTTCAAGTCTTTCAGGTGCAACATATATTATTTTATACATACCTTTGTATATGTTGCTTACAACTTTATTTTGCTGTGCCAAAGTCAGCGAACTGTTTATGTATGCGGCGGCAACACCCGACTGAACAAGTGAATTTACTTGGTCAATCATAAGTGATATAAGCGGCGAAATTACAATCGTTATACCTTCCATCATCAGTGCCGGTACTTGGTAACACATTGATTTTCCCGCACCTGTCGGCATTATTCCGAGAATATCGTTTCCTTCCAATATATTATCTATAATCTCGGACTGTCCGTCACGAAACTTCTTGTGTCCGAAATATTTTTTAAGAACTTTTTCCTTTTTCATCAATATACTTCTTTCGTTTACATATGTTACTACTATTTTATCGAAAAAGATAATACATTGCAAGAGATATTTTTAAATAAAAAAATAGCAGACAAAACCATAATGATTTTGTCTGCCTTTTGTCATTTTTCTATGCTTTACTCCCATATTGCCGAATATGCGCATTCGCCGTGTTCACTGTCGTCAAGACCGACATTTTCACTGTTTTCATCAACACGAAGTTTTGTAAACAATCTTACAATACCCACACAAATCAATGTTCCGACAACCGAAACGGCTATTGTTACCAATATACTAAGCACCTGTGCCACGAACAAATGATAATCACCGAAAACAAGACCGTCCCATTTAGCTACCGGATTAATCGAAGTTTGTGCAAACAAGCCTGTTGCGATACCGCCCCATATACCGCCGATACCGTGACAGCCGAATGCGTCAAGTGCGTCATCATATCCGAATTTTGGTTTTAGTACAGATAATGCAAAGTAACAAATCGGGCTGACAAGTGCACCGATAATAAACGACGCCCATATCGGTACGAAACCTGCACCCGGTGTAATTGCCACCAAACCGATAACACCGCCTGTACAAGCTCCGACTACTGTCGGCTTTCCGCCTTTGATTATATCTATAATCATCCATGAAAGCATTGCACAAGCCGCAGAAGTGTTAGTTGTTGTAAATGCGTGAAGTGCAAGACCGTCTGCTGCAAGCGCACTTCCTGCATTAAATCCGAACCAACCAAACCACAAAAGTGACGCGCCGAGTACAACAAACGGAATATTATGCGGTACGACACTTCTTTTCTCAATGCCTTTTCTCTTACCGATTAATATTGCAAGCACAAGACCCGAAACACCGGAGCTTATATGTACAACGTTACCGCCGGCAAAGTCGATTGAGCCGATTTGAGCAAGAAATCCGCCGCCCCAAACCATATGAGCCATCGGATAATAAACCACAAACTGCCACAAGAATACAAATAAGAATATTGCTTTAAATTTCATTCTTCCCGCAACCGCACCTGTAATAAGCGACGGTGTTATAATGGCAAACATCATCTGAAACAACGCAAAACCCATATTAGGGATATTGTCACTGTAAGGACCTGCCTCCGCTCCGACACCGTTAAACGCAAACCACTTTAAGTTTCCTATAACTCCGCCCAAGTCACCGCTGAATGAAAGCGAATATCCGCAAAGTACCCACAATACCGACGAAAGTCCCATAAATGCTACTGACATCATCATTGTATTGAGCACATTTTTTCTTTGTGCAAGACCGCCATAGAAAAATGCCAATCCCGGTGTCATCAAAAACACATACGTTGCCGCAATTATCATAAATCCTATATCGCCACTGTTTAACATATTTTTATACCCCCTATAATAAAGCCTCTCTGTCCTCTTCGCCTGTTCTTACTTTTATAACTCTCGATACAGGTGAAATAAAAATCTTACCGTCACCGATTTCACCTGTTCTCAAAACCGAAATTGCCGTATTAACAACATCATCAACAGGCACTGTACACACAACCATTTCAATCTTTATCTTCGGAAGTAAGTCAACGCTGTACTCAACACCTCTGTAACGGTGCTTTTGTCCCTTTTGCACACCGTAACCCAATACATTGGATACGGTCATTCCGTTAATTCCGATTTCGTTCAAAGCCGTCTTTAAATCCTCAAGTTTGCTTTGTCTGGTGATAATTTCGATTTTTGTCATTTCTGCCATGACTATACTCCCCTTTCTCTTAAACATAAAAAGCGCGTCTGACAAATTGACCGCAATCAATCCGTCAAACACGCCTTTGTGTTTAATTTAACTATTATTTTTTATTCCGATTGAACCGTAAAAGCAAAAAAGACGCATTTGTAAGAATATCCTCTTACAAACACGTCCTTGTGTTCAATCACTGTAACATTATTATACAACACTAACTTTTGGTTGTCAACAGTTTTTTTGAAATTTTTCTGGAAAGAGAAAGCGAGCTAATAAATTAGCTCGCTGAGGGGGTATATATATATTAATCTTTGAAAAAGAGATTAACCTTATTAAATTACATTGATCTTTTCTCGTTATACGATACAACAAAGTCAGGGTATGCTGATGCAAGACCATGTTCTGTTGAGTCAAGACCTTCAATTTCTTCTTGCGGCTTAGCACGAAGCAATCCTGCCTTCTTCAATACAACAAACAGAATTGAACCAACGATTGCTGCCCAAGCGATTAGTGAAACAGCACCCAAAGCTTGAACACCCAAAGCCTTTAGACCGCCGCCATAGAACAGACCAAGTAATTCTGCACCGGCACTTGTATCTGAAGCAAACAAACCGACTGCGATTGTACCCCAAAGACCGCATATACCGTGAACACTGATTGCACCGACAGGGTCGTCAACCTTTAGCTTTGTATCGATAAACGGAATTGCAAGACACATCAAGATTGCACCGACAACACCGATAATAATTGACGCAAACGGAGTTACAAGGTCACAAGGAGCTGTGATTGCAACAAGACCGCCAAGAACACCGTTTAGAGTCATTGAAACATCAGGCTTACCGTAACGAATCCATGTAAAGAACATTGTTGTGATTGCAGCTGCACAAGCGGCAAGGTTAGTTGTGATAAATACCTTAGCGGCTACTTGTACGCCACCGTCTGAAAGACCGCCTGTTGATGCAGGGTTAAATCCGAACCAACCTACCCAAAGGATAAGTACGCCAAGTGCACCGATAAGAATGTTGTGACCCGGAATAACGTTTACTTTTCCGTCCTTTGTGTACTTGCCGATTCTCGGACCAAGAATTGCAGCACCTACAAATGATAATGTACCGCCAAGCATATGTACGATTGCACTACCTGCAAAGTCATGGAAGCCTAACTCTGACAACCAGCCGCCACCCCATACCCAGTGACCTGCGATTGGGTAAATGAACAATGAAATAGCCGCACTATAGATACAATATGCTTTGAAATTTGTTCTTTCAGCCATTGCACCTGAAACGATTGTTGCAGATGTTGCACAGAATACAGTTTGGAAGAACAATGCCGTATAATCCATATTCTCTGCACCTGCCATACCGTTCATAAACATATCTCCGAACGGAATACCGATAAACCCGTTACCTTCGCCGTACATAAGTCCGTAACCGATAAACCAATAAATAATTGAACCGAACATAAAGTCAACTATGTTCTTCATAATAATGTTACCTGTGTTTTTACTTCTTGTAAAGCCTGCTTCAACCATTGTGAAACCTGTTTGCATAAAGAACACCAATACACCGCCAAAGAATAACCAAAAACAGTCTACTGCTGTTGTTAATAGTTCTGTACTCATAATCAATCAATCCTCCTATTTAATGAAACTTTCTATAATAAAGCCTCTCTGTCTTCTTCACCGGTTCTTACCTTAATAACTCGTGATACCGGAGAAATGAAAATCTTACCGTCACCGATTTCGCCTGTTCTTAAAACCGAAATCGCTGTATTTACAACATCTTCAACCGGTACTGTACATACAACCATTTCAATCTTAATTTTCGGAAGTAAATCAACGTTATACTCAACACCTCTGTACTGATGTTTCTGACCTTTCTGTACACCATATCCAAGAACATTGGTAACTGTCATACCGTTGATTCCGATTTCATTCAAAGCCGCCTTTAAATCTTCAAGCTTGCTTTGTCTGGTGATAATTTCGACTTTTGTCATTTCTGCCATGACTAAACTCCCCTTTCTTTTAAACAAAAAAGCGTGTCTATCGAAATTTCCTGATACTTTCGATAAACACGCCTTTGTGCTTAATTATAATGTATAATATTAAGTTTTCCTAATTGAACTGAAAAAGCGCATTCGTAAGACCTTTTTTCAATCTTACGAACACGCCCTTGTGTTCAATCTCTTTAACTTTAATTGCATTATACGCCTATGGATTTAAAATGTCAATAGCTTTTTTTAATTTTGACTAACATTACAAAATAAAAGTTACTTTGCACTTATTTATTTAGAAAATATAAACAAACCTTGACACCAACCAACAAAATCCGTACTATATGTTGACAAACCACTCATTGCGTGGTACAATAATAAAAATGACATAAAGGAGATATAAAACAGTATGTACTGCGTAGGCAATTACAACTCAATAAAAGCAGACAAAGGGTATTCTGTTTCCCCTTTATTTCTATTTTCTTTTTTTAAAACCAATTGACAATGTTATTTATTCATTGTCTTTTTTTTTGGGCTATATAGCCTAATTCACTAACATGGAAGGAGAACAATTATGAAAGCACAGCTTATTTTGGAAAACGGTATGCGTTTTTCGGGAACGGTTTTCGGCGCTGAGAAAAACATCGTCGGAGAAGTAGTTTTCACAACCGGTATGACAGGCTATCAGGAAACTCTTACTGATCCGTCTTTTGCAGGTCAGATTGTCACTATGACTTTCCCTCTTATCGGTAACTACGGAATTAATCTTGAGGATATGGAGGCAAAGCACACTAATCTTAAAGCTTTTGTAGTAAGAGAAAAGTGTGATTTTCCGTCTAACTTCAGAAATGAAATGAACCTTGATGATTTTCTTCGTCAACAGGGTGTTGTAGGTATTGAGGGTATCGATACAAGAGCACTTACAAGAGTTATCCGTGAAGCAGGTACAATGAAGGGTGTCATTATGCAGGGCGAGCCGAGTGATGAAGAAGTCAATGTACTTATGAATTCTCTTGACAACAGTCACGTTATTATGGACACAACTGCTGAGCAGGTATATACATTAAATGAAACAGGCAGACCGCACGTTGCTTTCATAGATATGGGTGCAAAACAAGGTATTATCCGCGATTTATTGAAGAGAGGCTGTAAAATTACAGTATTCCCTGCCAACATTCCCGCTTCGGTTATCGAAGAAGCAAATCCGGACCTTGTATTCCTTTCAAACGGTCCCGGCGATCCGCTTGACGCTCCGGGTACAGTTGATACTGTTAAGCAATTAATAGGTAAATATCCAATCTGCGGTATCTGTATGGGACATCAGATTATAGGTCTTGCACTTGGCTGCGAAACTAAGAAATTAAAGTTCGGTCACCACGGCGGAAACCACCCTGTAAAAGACCTTACAACAGGCAATGTTTTCATTACAAGTCAAAATCACAACTATATAGTTGCAGATTTGCCGGACACTGTTGAAGAAACATTCGTAAACGTAAATGACGGTACTTGCGAGGGTATCAGACATAAAACTCTACCAATCCAAAGCGTTCAGTTCCACCCTGAAGCATCACCGGGACCGCTTGATACAGGTTGGTTATTTGACAGATTTTTAAAGGGGGTAAACTAATATGCCTTTAGATAAAAGTATAAAGAAAGTTCTTGTTATAGGCTCAGGTCCTATCGTAATCGGACAGGCTGCCGAATTTGACTATTCAGGTACACAGGCTTGTCAGGCAATTAAAGACGAGGGTATTGATGTTGTGCTTGTAAACTCAAACCCTGCTACAATTATGACTGACAGAGGTATGGCTACAAACACTTATATTGAGCCGCTTACCGCAGAATATGTAGAAAAGATTATTCAAAAAGAACGTCCGGACTCAATTATCGCCGGTATGGGCGGTCAGACAGGTCTTAACCTTGCCTGTGAACTTTACGACAAGGGCGTTTTTGAAAAGTATAATATGAAGGTTATCGGTACTTCAATTCCTTCTATTAAAGAGGGCGAGGACCGTGACAGCTTTAAGCGTCTTATGGAACGCACAAATCAGCCGATTGCTCCGTCTGAAATCGTTACAGATGTTGAATCGGGTCTTGCATTTGCAAAGAAAATCGGCTACCCTGTCATCGTTCGTCCCGCTTACACACTTGGCGGTACAGGCGGCGGTATTGCTGAAGATCCCGAACAGCTTGAAACAATCCTTTCACAAGGTTTGCACCTTTCAAGAGTAGGTCAGGTTCTTCTTGAAAAGTCAATCAAGGGTTGGAAAGAAATCGAATTTGAAGTTATGCGTGACGGTGAAGGTAACTGTATCACGGTATGTTCAATGGAAAACATCGACCCTGTCGGTGTTCACACAGGTGACTCAATCGTTGTCGCTCCTGCACTTACTTTGGCTGATAAAGAATATCAAATGTTGCGTAAAGCAGCTATCGATATTATCAATTCAATAGAAATTAAAGGTGGTTGTAACGTACAGTTTGCACTTGATCCGGAAAGCTTTAACTATGCGGTTATCGAAATTAACCCTCGTGTGAGCCGTTCATCCGCACTTGCATCAAAGGCAACAGGCTATCCTATCGCTAAGATTGCCGCTAAGATTGCACTTGGCTACAATCTTGACGAAATTAAGAATGCCGTTACAGGTAAGACATATGCTTGCTTTGAGCCTGCTATCGACTACGTTGTAACAAAAATTCCAAAATGGCCGTTTGATAAATTCTTCGGTGCAAAGCGTAACCTTGGTACAAAGATGATGGCTACAGGTGAAATTATGGCTATCGGCAATACTCTTGAATCATCACTTCTAAAGGGTATTCGTTCACTTGAAATAAAACAATACACACTTGAAAGAAAATCTTCAAAGAAACGTACCACCGTTGAATTAAAGCAACGCGTTATCGTTCCCGATGACGAAAGACTTTTCGACCTTGCAGAGCTTATCCGCAGAAATTACAATATGGAAAAGCTTGCCGAAATCACAGGTATGGACCCATTCTTCTTGCAGAAAATTAAAAATATCGTAGACGCAGAAGAAGAATTAAAGAAATATAAATTAGCCGATTTGACTTATGACATTCTAAAGAAATATAAGAAAATGGGCTTTAGTGATAAGGGCATTTCAGAACTTATCGGTTGTGACGCAGACGAGGTATATAATCTTAGAAAATCTTTGGGTATTATCCCTGTTTACAAAATGGTTGATACTTGTGCGGGTGAATTTGAGGCTGTTTCTCCGTATTATTACTCAACATATGACGAAACTACAGAGTCATTCCCTTCTGATAAGAAAAAAGTTATCGTTATCGGTTCGGGTCCTATCAGAATCGGTCAAGGTATCGAATTTGACTATTGCAGTGTTCATTCTGTTCTTTCTCTTGAAAAAGCAGGTATCGAAACAATTATTATAAACAACAACCCTGAAACAGTAAGTACAGACTTTGATACATCAGACAAACTATACTTCGAGCCGCTTACAGAAGAAGATGTTTACAACATTATCGAACTTGAAAAGCCTGACAGTGTTATTCTTCAATTCGGCGGTCAGACTGCTATCAAACTTGCAAACTTCCTTGACAGTATGCACGTTCCTGTACTTGGTACACAGCCTAAATACATTGACGAGGCTGAGGACAGAGAAAAATTTGACGAAATGCTTGAAAAACTTAATATCAAGCGTCCAAAGGGTAAGGCTGTTTGGAGTGTTAAGGAAGGTATTGAAGAAGCTAATAAGCTTGAATATCCGTTACTTGTACGTCCGTCATACGTTCTTGGCGGTCAAGGTATGGAAATTACAAGAAATGAAATCGACCTTGTAAGATACCTTACAGACGCATTTATTAAAGATACAAAAAATCCTGTTCTTATCGACCGCTATCTTGGCGGACGTGAACTTGAAGTTGACGCAATTTGTGACGGTACAGACGTTCTTATTCCGGGTATCATGGAACACCTTGAAAGAGCCGGTGTACACAGCGGTGACTCAATTTCAATTTATCCACCGCAGAATGTACCTCAACATATTATTGATAAAATCGTTGACGTAACATACAGAATTGCACTTGAACTAAAGGTTATCGGTATGATTAACATTCAGTTTATCGAATTCAGAGATGAACTTTATATTATCGAAGTAAACCCACGTTCAAGCCGTACAGTACCTTATATAACAAAGGTTACAAACGTACCTGTTATTGATATTGCAACAAACATTATGCTTGGCAAAACGCTTAAAGAAATGGGTTATTCAACAGGTATCGCGCCGCAGACAAATACAGTCGCTATAAAAGTTCCTGTATTCTCAACCGAAAAATTACCGCAGGTTGAAGTAAGTCTTGGTCCTGAAATGCGTTCGACAGGTGAAGTTTTAGGCGTAGGTCAAAACTTCCATGAGGCTATGTACAAAGGATTTACTGCCGCCGGTACAACAATTCCAAAGGCAGGTTCAACAATTCTTGTTACGGTTCGTGAAATGGATAAAGAAAACTTCTTGCCTATCGCAAAGAAATTCCACGAACTTGGCTGCAAGTTTATTGCCACTGCCGGCACGGCAAAATTGCTTGAAGATAACGACATTCCGGTACAGGTTGCAAAGAAGATTTCAGAGGGTGTTCCGAATATCCTTGATGTTATCAGAAGCGGTATGATTGACCTTATCATCGACATTCCTAAGAAGGGTAATGATATTCATTCAGACGGATTTAAAATCAGACGTACAGCTATTGAGTGCGATGTTTCGATTATGACAAGTCTTGACACTGTTAAAGCACTTGTTGATGTTATGGAACATCGCTATACACCTGATACTGTTGAAGTTATTTCACTTTCGGATATTAAATAACATACAAAAAGCGGAGATTTTTAAAATCTCCGCTTTTTTAATGCTCTGTATTATTGAAGTATCGCCAAATCGTTTGCTTCACACATATTGCTTATTCCGTAAAGTATAAGCACCTCGTCATAGCTGTTCTGCTCCGTCAATGCAGATACATTATTAAGATAATATCTCAAATCAACCATATCAATCTGCGAACAATTTTCAGCCATAAACGGCACGAAACAATGTGCATAGCTGTCTTTTATCACAAGCACTTTCTTACCGTCCTCATTATCGTTATTCACAATCCTTTCAAAATTATGATTTCCGTCAAGGAACACAGGATATTTATCAAGTTCTTCGAGATGTTCTTTAAAAAACATACTGTCATAAACCTCATCTTCAAAGCCGTCATTAATTGTCACCGTAACATTAATCGGATATTCCCACGTTTCTATACTGTCAGATTTTTCGTACCACAATGCACTTTTTGAATAAGTCGTGCCGAAAAATCCGTCTGTACTTTCAATATCATAATCACTGCGAACTTCAATATTTTCACTTTCCGCCCACTTTTTATATGCCAAATACGCACCGTAACTTGTCCAGTGGTGATCGGTTTTATAATAAATCTGCTTGTCCTTGTTTTCGGTCAGAGTATCGCGTATATCAATAAATTCTACGTTCTCTTCCCTGTTTTTTATATCGTCGATTATTTCGCCGTCATTATATTCGGTATGAACTTTCGGAAGTTCTTCCGACATTATATATCCCGTTGACGGTACAACAATAAGTTTTGTTTCGATACCCGTATTTTTCACGAAATTATTTATCGCCGTTATATTTGCATTTAATTTCTCTTCATCACACTTTACGGGTGTGTTAATAATATACCCGTCTTTTCCTTTATACACCCCATTTGAGCCGTTACGTCCCGAATAAAGCATATAATATGAATCGGTTGACGCAAAGAAATTTCTTGCTGGAAAGTGGTCTGAAATATATGTTTCAAAATCCTTTTCCCATTTTCCGTTAAACAATTTTTGTACACTGAATTCAGGGAATTTTGCAAGTGTTCGTTTTTCGTTCACCGAAACCTCTTGTTTCGGCAAAAACGCGGTAAGCGCCGCCATTGCACCTATAAATCCGCAAAACAATACTGTAAGCAATATATCTCTTTTTTTAGCCATTATATCACCCCTTAGAAACGGAAATACAGGAACGGATTATAGCTTTGATTTACCAGTGACGCCGTACAAAGCACAATCACAACCGCACAAAATGCAATTTCCAACACGCCCATATACTTTTTATCCTTTAATTTCAAATACGTGTTCTTCCATATCGGAAGTGACGCCATTGCCGTCACAATCAAAATCGGCAAATACATAAGTATTGTACTGAGCGTATCACCGCCGATAATACCGTTTTTCAACGTAAACATACTTGTCAAATACGTTGCAAATTGTCCGAAATCTTCAAAATAGAAAATTGTCCAACCGAGAAGTATTAAAAACAATGCGTATATGTGTTTTAGCAAAGACGGCAATTTTTCAAGATATTTGCCGTACACATATTTTTCAAGCACAAGGATAACAAAATAATAAATTCCCCACGCAATAAAATTAAAATTTGCACCGTGCCATAATCCTGTCAATGCCCAAACCGCAAACAAATTAAAAATCACACGCGGTAATTTGCACCTGTTGCCGCCGAGTGGAATATAAACATAGTCGCGAAACCATGAACTAAGCGAAATATGCCATCTGCGCCAAAACTCAGTTATCGTCTTTGAAACATACGGATAATTAAAGTTTTTCATAAATTCAAAACCGAACATTTTACCCAGTCCGCAAGCCATATCGGAATATCCCGAAAAGTCAAAATATATCTGAAACGCATATGAAATTATGCCAATCCACGCACCGACTATGCCGTTTGACGATGTTCCTCTGATTGTATCCCAAAGTACCCCCATTTGATTTGCGATAAGAACTTTCTTCGCCAACCCAACTGCAAACAACTTTATACCGTCGGCAAACTGCGATATGTTTTCACGTCTTTCATCAAGCATTTTCGCAATGTCTGTATATCTTACAATCGGCCCTGCTATTAGCTGTGGAAAAAATGAAACATACGTTCCGAAAGACACAAGGCTTTTTTGTGCTTTAGTGTCCCCTCTGTAAACATCAATCGTATACGATAACGTCTGAAATGTATAGAATGAAATTCCTATCGGCAACGGTAAATTGATTTTCGGCATAAAGCTAAACGGCGGAATTGCTCTCAATATATCAGTCACAAATCCCGTATATTTAAACACCGCCAAAAGTCCTAAACTAATTACAAGCGACAAAACCAAAAACGTTTTTTTACGTTTTTGGTTATCGCGGTATTTTTCTATCAGCAGTCCGAATATATAATTCGACACGACAGAAACAATCATTATTAAAATAAAAACAGGCTCTCCCCAACCGTAAAATACAAGATTGGCCAAGAGTAAAAATGCATTTCTGAATTTTCTCGGCACAATATAGTATACCGCCAAAACTATCGGCAGAAACACAAACAAAAATAATAAACTTGAAAAGTACACTACCTACACCCTTTCAAATTATTTTGTATATTGGTCAATTATGCTCTGTACGCTTGATGAGTCCTCGCTTACGCATACGATAACGTAATCACCGACAGTTTCAACAACGCAGTCGTCAAGCTTTGACACTTCATTCGGTGCATAGCTTGTGTATGTTGTTTTTTGTGTTTCAATATGTTGTTCGGCTTTTTCTTTCACAGATTCCGTATCTGATGTTTTAAATATTGTAATTTCATCAACAACCGCCGGTGTACCTGTATATGACACACATTCTTCAACTTCGCCGTCTGAAATCATATATCTCTTTTCAGCAATATCCGATGAAACCTCCGTAAGCTGTTCCGCAAATTTACCATCACTCGACAATGCTGACGCAAGCTCATTTATATCAACAGCCTTACCTCCGCAGCCTGCAAGCGATACGCACATCATAACTGCCGCCAAACCCAAAACTAATTTTTTCATCTCAATATATCCTCTCTTTTAATTATTGTATATTATTTTGTATATAAACCAAGCACTTTTTATAATAATCTTCTCCGAAATGAATACCGTCACTCGCCACTCCGTCAGGCAAATTGCCGTCCTCGCCTACAACGGCACTGTATACGTCCGCATAGACAACACCTTTGCTCTCGGCAAGTTTCTTTATCAATTCATTGTATTTAACTATCTGCTCGTTATTTGTATTATCCACGTTATTGTCCGATACCTCTTTGGTTACCGGGGTTATCGCAAGCAAATATATTTTTGCCGTACTCTGATATGACTTTGCTTTGTCAATAAGTGCACCGTACTGCTCTACAAATGTATCCGAATTAGCCCAACCAAGTTCGTTTTCACCGAATATCATAAATATTTTATTGTACTGCTTGCCGTTGTTAAGTTCTTCAATAACAGGCACTGTACCCGTTGACGTGGATTTCGTCATTGCGTCATTGACATTCAAACCGATTCTCGCAAAATAATCCGCACCTTCTACAAGGCTGTAATTCATCATTCCGTCTACGAACGAATTACCGATGAACGCCGAATTTTGATAATAATTTTGGTCAATATCCGATGAATTTGATTTTTGTGCCGGTGCAGTTGTCGGCGTCTGCGTTGACATAGCCGCAAGCTCCTCCTGTCTTTTCTGCTCCGCCCTTTGCGATACGGACGACACGCACCCTTTAATTGCGAATATAACAAGAGCTGCGATTATAATTGCAACTGCAAATACAAATACTCTGCGAATTAAAAATTTACGTCTGCGTTGTTCACGCAAACGCTTTCTTCTGATCATTTCAAGACGTTCTTTCTGATTCAAAATTCTCTCCCCTTAATTTATACATCAATAAAGTGGCACTATAAAATAGTACCACTGTTTTATTCTTTAGTCAATAGCTTGTGTCAAATTCAGTCGAATTTATGTTTCAAAATATGAAGCACAATTCTTACATAAATCGCTCTGTAATTTTTCTTTTTCATACACTTAAAAATCGGATGGTTGATTTCTATACCGTCACAAGATATATCGTCCATAAAAATATCCGTTATTTCTTTTAACCTCGCATACCTTGCCTTGCGTTTTAATTTCAGGTTCGGATTAAACAAAAAGCAGAAACTTCCGAATGTTTTATGAAAATAATCGTCATAAATTCTCTGCAAAACATCTTTGTTATTTCTGTTCCAGCTTAAAACAATGTCCTTAACGTACATTGTAGACTGTCTTGACGTATCAAAAATATCAAAGCGATACTTATCCCAAAATCTTTTATATGAGTTTACATAGTATCTGCAAAGCACATCGCCTGTCATATAAAAACTGTCTATACAGTTTACATACCTTGCAACAAAAACATCGTCCTCACTTTTTCTGAGCTTAGGAAACTCAATACCGTTTTTTCTGATTATATCGGTCTTGTATAGCTTAAACCAAGCCGCCCCTTGAATACCGCGTTCGCCGTACATAAACATATGCTCATAATAATCTTTTCGTGCATCTCCGCCTGTACGTTTAAGTCCGTCAGCCTTTTTGACAGTGCGGAAAACCTTTTCACCGTCAAACATAGAAAAACTGCATACAACAAGGTCGGTATTTTCATTTTCCATATACCGGACAAATTTTTCTATCGCATTTTTTTCAAGATAATCGTCTATATCAAAGAAATATATATAATCACCCGTTGCTTTTCTCAGTGCAAGATTTCTTGCCGCACCGGGTCCTTCGTTGTTTTTGCCGAATACCGCAATACGTCTGTCCTTGTCCGCCTCGGCAAGGCATTTCATATAACTTCCGTCTTTTGAACCGTCGTCAATTATTATAATTTCAAGATTTTCATATGTCTGTTCCGTTATACACTTAATTCCGCTTTCAACCCAATCTTCCATATTGTATACGGGAATTATGATACTTACTTTTTTCATACTCAACCTCTGTCACAAATTTCTTTTATAGCTTCAAAATTACGTTGTGAATTATTTTCATCTCTAAGCGTAAAGAATTTATCAATTCTTTTTCTGTACTTATCATCAAGCACGCAACCGTTTTCAAGTATTCTGTCAAGTTCGTCTATAACGTCATTTTTATCATACAAAATTTCACCGAAACCGTCGCGTTCATAGTCAAAATAGCCTTCTTCATAATGTTGTTGTCTAAATGACTCTTTGTCAAACTGATAGAAAATCATAGGTTTTTCCATATATCCGTAATCAAAAAACACGCTTGAAAAATCGGTTATAAGAACGTCCGATTTAATAAGTAAATTTTGCACCGTACTGTCATTGAACGTAACAATCTTAACTCGCTCGCCGTCTTTAAATGTATCAATAAATCTCTGAAACTCAATATGAGGATAGAAAAGCAATTCATAATTGTATTTTTCAAGAACATTTTTCAAATTTTTACTTGCAAGAAAATTTGAATACACCCTGTAATATTCACTTTTTACAAATTCTTTTTTGTCAGTCCCTTGAAGATTGTATCGCCAAGTCGGCATAAGCAAAACTTTTTTGGTCGGCTGTTCATTTTTATACAGTGCGTCATAACGGCACAAACCGAGCATTTGCACAACGTTATCCTTATATCCGTACAAGCTCTTGACATACTCGTATTCAGGCTTTGCCGAACACACAAACAAATCCAAATTCACATTATTGTTATACAAATATGTGAGGTTATCCTTGATGATACCGTGTTGTAAAAATATCTTTTTACCCTTTATAATCCCCTTTTTATCAGCCTTAACAAAAAAATCTATATACGGTGTGTAACCCATAATATGTGTACTGATTTTTACTTTTGACAGCACAAGCGAAATGTAATGTTCAAAACTGTTATGATTTATAATTCTGCCGAGTTTTTCCACACGTTCTCTGTCAGCGGAATCTTTCGTTATTGCGTAAGCAATATTGATTTCGGGATGATTTGCGGTAATGTACTTGAACAAATAATACGCATTATCCCTTGCGTCAATTCCACGCTCCGCTATAAGCCATAAATCCTTATACTTTTCTTTATTTTTCGCAAAAGGTGCGACAATTACCGCCGCACCGTATTTTACGAAACAGGAAATATAATCCTTTGACTTCTTTATAAATGTATGCAAATTCATATATATCCCTCCAATATGCAAAGATTACTTTATTTCTCCGTGTTTTTCATACTGCGTGATTTGCGACACCTTATTGTTGTCGTCAACAAATACAACTGTCGGTCTGTGTTCTTTTGCCTCGTCCGCCGTCATATTGCAGTATGCCATAATAATAACTTTATCACCCTTTTGAACACATCTTGCCGCCGCACCGTTAAGGCATATAACGCCCGAATTTTCTTCTCCGGCTATTGTATACGTTTCAAAGCGCTGACCGTTGTTTACGTCAACTATCTGCACCTTTTCATATTCAAGTATGCCCGACGCTTTCAAAAGTGCCGTATCAATCGTTATACTTCCGACATAATCAAGTTCTGCCTGTGTAACGGTTGCACGATGTATTTTACCTTTAAGCATTGTTAATTCCATTGCTTATTTTCTCCTTACTCCATTATAAAATTATCTATTAAACGTGTTTTTCCAATATATACCGCCATTGCACAAAGGAGCGGCTTTTGTACTTTTTCAAGTGTTTCAAGCTGATTGAAGTCAACCATTTCCACATAGTCAATCTTTGCAAGAGGTTCTTTTTCAATCTCAGCTTTGATTGCCGAAATAATTGTCTTTACGTCTGTTTCGCCGTCTTCAATCATCTTCTTGCCGATTTCAAGCGAACGTGAAAGGCATAGTGCCGCCTTGCGTTCGTCTGTGTTTAGATATGTGTTTCTTGAACTCTTTGCCAAACCGTCATTTTCACGAATTATAGGACAACCGACTATTTCAATATCAAAGTTCAAGTCCTTAACCATCTTCTTTATTACGCACAACTGTTGCGCGTCCTTTTGACCGAAATACGCTCTGTCAGGCTGAACGATATTGAACAGCTTACTTACAACAGTACACACACCGGAAAAATGAATAGGTCTTGTTTTACCGCAAAGTACCTTTGTAATCTTGTTCATATCAACAAATGTAAGTGCATTGTCATACATTTCATCAGCTTCAGGATTAAATATAATTGACGCACCCGCACTTTCGCAAAGTTTCGCGTCCGCATTAATATCTCTCGGATAACTTTCAAAATCCTCGTTAGGACCGAACTGTGTAGGATTTACAAAATCACTTACAACAACTCTGTCATTTTCCTTTACCGCACGCTCTATAAGGCTTTTATGTCCTTCGTGAAGATAACCCATTGTTGGAACAAGACCAACCGTAAGTCCTTCCTTTTTCCATGCTTTAACTGTTTTTCTTACTTCATCTATTGTTTTTACTATCTGCATTTTATTCTTCCTCCGTTATTTGTTTCATAACTTCTTCGCTCATTTTAAACGAATTTTCCTCTTTTGGGAATGTACCGTTTTTCACTTCGCTGCAATATTCCTTAAAGCATTTTTTCATACTCTCGCCCAATTCACCATATTTCTTTACAAACTTCGGTGTAAAATCGGAATACATTCCAAGCATATCCTGATATACAAGCACCTGACCGTCACAGCCGTTGCCCGCACCGATTCCTATTGTAGGAATTGAAAGAATTTCAGTTATATATGTTGCAAGAGGTGTCGGTACACATTCCAAAACAACCGCAAATGCGCCGGCTCTTTCAACCGCTTTTGCGTCATCTATAATTCGTTTTGCGTCATCTATATTTTTGCCTTGAACCTTAAAGCCACCGAACGCGTTGACTGATTGAGGCGTCATTCCGATATGACCGACAACAGGAATTGACGCATCTACGATTTTTCTTATATGTTCCTCAAACTTAACTCCGCCCTCAAGTTTAACCGCATCGGCATGACCTTCTTTTATGAGTCTGCCTGCGTTCACAACTGCGTCATACACAGATGTTTGATACGACATAAATGGCATATCTGTTACGACAAGTGCATTTTTTGCACCTCTTGCAACGATTTTACTGTGATGTATCATATCTTCCATTGTCACAGACAATGTACTGTCATATCCCATAATAACCATACCAAGCGAATCGCCTACAAGTATTGAATCAACGCCTGCCTCGTCCTCAAGTTTTGCCGTTGTGTAATCATAAGCTGTAAGCATTGTAATTTTTTCACCGTCAGTTTTCTTATTTTTAAAGGTTACTGTTGTGTTTTTCATTCTATTCCTCCGTTTTTCATATCAAATATAACATTTGTCAGTTCTTTGTATAACTCTCTTGTTCTTCCATCAAGCACTTCAATATGTTTTTCAACAGTCGCCATATCCCCTCTTGCCGCAGGTCCTGTGATTGCTTTTTCACAACCGACTTTAAGTATATTGTCCATATTGCACTTCATCAGTGTTGACAGTGCACTCTCGCTTTCCGACTTTGAAAAACCGCACTCCTGTAAAAGCTCCGTTGCCTTATAGCAAACCGATACGACAAAATTTGACGCAAAACACGCCGCCGCATGGTATTTGGCTTTATTTTCCGGTGTAATAATCTTAAATCTGTTACCGCATAATGAAAGAATTTCTGAAACAGTATCAACTGCTTTTCCGCCGCCTTCGACAGTAAAAAAAGCGTTTGATATTGCATTTAATGACGTATGCTTGCTGTTAAATGCCAGCATCGGATGAACACTGCAAACATTTTCACTGTCTGCACCTTTAAAAATTTCACTTGACACAGAGCCGCTGCAATGACATATAATTTTCTCTTTTAAATTCATATCCTTGATTTTGTTCCAAACCGTTTGGATATTATCATCATTTGTAGTTATAAAAATTATGTCACTATTATTTATAAGCTTTTCACGGCTGTAAAGCTCAAAATCTTCTGTATTGTTACTTCGTGACGAGAAACCGGTTACATTTACGCCCTTGCTTCTGAAATAGTAAGCCAGACTCATACCGCATTTTCCCGCTCCGATAAATCCTATTGCGTTTATATTATCACCTCCGATAATATCACCGCAACGCACTAAATGTCAGGTGCAATTTTCTTCCGAAATACCGCCCATCAGTTTTATTTTATCATATTTTGTTTTGTATTACAATATTATTTCACTAATTAATATTATATTTTTTCAACAAAAAATGACTTAGAACAAAGTTCTAAGTCATTTGGTGCCGATGACCGGGGTCGAACCGGTACGGGAATTTCTTCCCACGGGATTTTAAGTCCACTGTGTTTTGGAGGTTTGAAAAATGAAAGATATTTTATTAAAAAAGGATCTAATCACTTATCTTATCCACGAAATTGAGAGAGTAAAAAAGACTACTCCACAAGAATGTGAATTACACAATTATTCATTTGTTCAAGGGCATAAAGAGGGGCAACTCAAGGCTTTATATGATGTTTTGAACTATGTAAACGGAATTAACACCAAATACTCTGCGAAACATTCTCGGCTACGGTAAATTTGACTGACGTGGGGCGGAGAAACTAAGTTACCTTAAAAAAACTTTCTCCGCCCCACGGCGGTCAAAAAGGGGTGGTGGTCGGGGAAAGCGAAACACAAGCGGAGGACTGCCGAACAGCCACGATTATCCCCGACAAACTCTCGGAGCGCGGTGGCTGGAGGTGGCAGACCTCCGCGGAAAGCGACCGCCACACTTCAAGCGGTGGTAGATACACCCCAAACGGGCGGGCAGAAACAGCCTAAAAAGCAAGCAAAATAAAGGTATATTTATTTCTTGACTTGTGCTTGGTTTTCAAGCAATATTGCGCCGAAAACCAAGTAAAATAAATATCCCTTTATTTCCTGCAGGGCAGGCTTCGTGGTTGCTTTTTGGGCGGACGGCTAAGACAGACTGTCCACGGAGCATATGCTTGCGGTACAGGGCAAGCCTTCGACACAGCAAGACTTCCCCTAAGCGCTACACAAGCGACAGTGCGACGCAGACGAGCGCGTCAGTGCGAGCTTGCGCCGCGCCAAGCGGAAAGCGGAGCGACGTGCAGACAGAGCCGCGCGCTGTGCGGCTCGCCTGCGCGAGCGGAGCGAAACTCTTAACCTATTCTCTCTGTTTTATGTCCCCTTTTTGGGACTGTGATATAATTTGCTTGAGGTGATTTTATGAAAAAAAAGTTAAATGATTGGGTTTATGAGTGGCTTGAAACCTACAAAAAAGTTATGGTCAAACCGTCTACATACGACAGTTACTTACAGTATGCAACTCATATAACGTGCAACAAGTCTTTGAAAAAATTAAGTAATTCAGACATTCAGAAGTTAATTAATAATATGGTTGTTGACGGTTTGAAGTTGTCTACTATCAAGCATATGCTTACACTTGTTCGGCAGAGTTTAAAAAAGGCTCGTTCTTTGGGGTTAGTAAAAAATTTGTCTATGCTTGAGGACTTAGAGCTTCCCAAAAAACAGCCGAAAAAAATAACTCCCCTACTCCCTGATGAACTAAACCTTATAATTAAAAATTCTTATCGGACATTTTACGGTGATTTTTATAAGGCTTTAATTTATACAGGTTGCCGTGTGGGTGAGTTAATCGCTTTACGGTGGTCTGACGTTGATTTCTTCAATGGGGTTTTACATATTGAGCATACGGACTATTTAGGCGATTTGCAGTCCGTTAAAACCGCTCACGGTTGCCGACAAATTCCTTTATACGGTGAGCTACTCTCTATTCTATCACGCAAGCGGTACAATACAAAGACTTCCGACAGAGTTTTTACAAACACTTTAGGGCGACCTATTGTCTATCGCACTTTGCTTGACAACTGGCACTGGTTTTGCTCCTCGATCGGAATTTATGAACCGCTCGGCTTTCACGTTCTGCGCCACACTTTCGCTCACACTGCTTTGCGCTCTGGTATTCCTATCAAGGTTGTTTCTGCTTGGCTCGGCCATTCTGACGTTAAAATAACTCTCAACATTTACGACAGTGTCGACCACACCGACTTTATCAAGGCAACAAAACAGCTTGAGCAATCCTTTGCATAAAAAAAACACACTTCGGTGTGCTTTTTTTATTCAGTAGTTTTGATAGTGGACTTGCTGAATTTCAGACCTTTTACACGTGTTAAACGCAACGTTTGCCATACGTCTATTATATCACTTACTACCGTTATAGTCAATGCTCTTTCATATACGGAAAGTTTGTGACGTGCTTATCTCTTACAGCCTCGCGCCAACTGCATTTAATATTTCCGTAGTTTGAAATGTGTATAAGCCCTATATCAAGGTAATATCTTGTTAGCTTATACATTGTCTTATAGCTTGGTACTCTCGCGCCTGTTTCGTACTCTGAAAGGCGCGGACGTGGTATTCCTGTTGCTTCTGATACTGATTTTTGTGTAAAGCCTCTGTGCTTTGTTCTTGCCAACCTTAAAGCCTCTGAAAATTCCGTTGGCTTTGCGATCCATTTCTTTCGCTTTCTGATTTTTCCCATAAAAAAATTACCTCCACAAGAAAAATTATATTACAAATGTGTAACATCACTTGACAAATCGCGTCAAAAAGTGTAACATTTTTCTTATATCGGTAACATTCCGATATTCTTCTATTTAGTTTTTGTGTTCTTTATGTTTTCGCTGATATAAATTATACACGAAAACTATTAAAAAATCAACAATTTAATAGTTTTTTTTGTGCGCCTTTTTTATCAAAAAAAGGCAGGTGTGGACGAGCCGACGCTATAAAGTCGTTTCGGTAACTTGCGTTAGCCTATGGGACAAGGTTGCAAAGCCGTCAAGAGCAATACAGATGTACTCTTTAAAATCTATCTGGGTTGGTTGTGTTCTCTGTGTACGCCTATTTTGTTGGGAGAACAGACAGACCGACAGCGCCAACTGTCGGCCCTTTAGGCTGTCCCCTGTGTTCGTGATATTAAAACGCCTCGCAAGCTTTTTTATCACCTGTGCTATACTCCGATATACGGAATGCCGTAAACATAGTCTGTACCGTTTCCGCGGTACTTCTATGCCCTCTCGGCTACCTCCTCTGCCGGAAGCCGTATATATGGGGTTTGGTGCCGATGACCGGGGTCGAACCGGTACGGGAATTTCTTCCCACGGGATTTTAAGTCCCGGGCGTCTGCCAGTTCCGCCACATCGGCATACTTGTCAACAACATATGAAATTATACCATACTTTTTGACATTAGTCAAGACTTTTGTACGAAAAAAGATTAAAAAAGCAAGTCTGTTTTTATAACAGACTTGCTTGATTTGTCATTTTATTTAGCCTCTGTTGTAGGTTCCGGCGTATCCTTTGGCTGAATAACCATTTTATCAATCTTATCTTGGTTTACCTCTACCTTGATACCCAATTCTTCAGCTTTCTTTTCAAGAGCCTCTTCTTGTTTCTTTGAAGTAACTGCCGACTGAACTGCTGATTTATTGTTTTCCAAATACTCACCGAACTTTGAATCCGATTCGTCTATCGGTAATCTTTTTATGATGTGATAACCGTAATCTGATTTACACATTGTAATTTCGCCCGGCTCGATTGACTTTGTCGCATCTTCAAATTCAGAAACCATTTCACCGTCTGTAAAGAAGTATCCGTCTTGATTTGATTCCATACCCGGGTCTTCATTGTATTCCTTTATAAGTGCATCGAAATCTTCACCGTTCTTTGCTCTTTCAAGAATTTCGTTTGCTTTCTTTTCAGCCTCTGCAAGCTTGTCTTCATCAAGATCTGCACCTGTCGTCATATCCTTTGTTGAAATAAGAATATGCTTTGCTCTTAAATAATTATCTACGAAATACTGCTTAACTTCATCATCTGTCGGTTCTGCAACGTCAAGCTGATCCATTATCTTCTGTGAATATGTTGATGCCGAAATAATTGTTTCCATTATATCATCATCAACACCGTACTTTTTAAGCAACTTATCGCCGGCTTTTTTACCGCCCTGTTGAGCCTTAAAATTTGAAATAGTGCTTTTAACTTGTTTAGCCTCATCGTCGGTTAGAGTTATATCCATTGCCTTTGCAACTTCTTTTAGAAGATATTCTTGCTTTAGATTATCAACTGCGGTGTCTACGTCCTCTGTACCCATTCCGTAATTTGCGAAGAAATTAACCGCACCTTCCGTAATATTAGTATCGCCTATTTTCATAACAGTTTGACCGTTTCCCGAACAACCTGCAAGCAGCATTGCACCAATCAATGATACACTTGCTATTTTTCCAAATCTGCCAAAATTCATAATTATATTCCATAGCCTTTCTGCCCACAATTATTATATTCTAACGCTTATCAGCGGGCAGATAAGTCGTTATACTCGTTATATGTTTAACACATACAACACATATTAGTATATTCCTTATTGACGTTTATGTCAATAGATTTAAAAAATTGTTTACAAAAAGGCTATAATTTTCTACCAAAAAAGACCATAATTTACTTATGATCTTTTCATGTATCATTCAATTTTATGAAAGCATTAATACAACTTCAAGCACAATCACAATCGCACTTAAAATGCTAAGCACTGTTACACCGAGAACGCATTTCTTTTTAAGTTTTACAAAACTCGATTCAAGTTCTGAAATTGTATTTTTTGTATTAAGTTGTGTATTCTTCAAATCGAACACACTGTCATTAAGTTTTGAAATCGAATTAAATGCTTGTTTAACTTCCGAAACACTTTTCGCTATTTCATCAACCGAATTTTTGATCTCGGAATAATTATCCTTATGTTCTTTCATTCTTTCGTTATCTTGAACATCAATAATATTCAATTTTTCTGAAATATCTTTAATCTTCGATTTCAAGCCGTCAATATCCTCTGACACATTTTGAATTTTGCTTTCAACATCATCAAATCTGTCTGACATTTCAGATACAAAAACAACGCTTTCGCGAATGTTATCAAGCTTATTGTCAATCTTTTCAACCGAATTTTTAACGGTATTCTTAACTTTTTCCTTTATACCGCTTTCGTCAACGGCATTTTTAATATCTTCCTTAATATCCTCTGCCGTTTTTACAACCTTTTCAAAAGAATTATCTTTCTTTTTTTCTTCTTTTTCGTTTTCAGCCTCAGTTGTATTTTCGGCTTCTTTTTTAGCTTTAAATTCATCAACCTTGCTTACAACCGTGTCTTTAAACTTTCTTGCGCCGTTTTCAATGTCACCGGCTTTTTTCTTGAATTTATCAATAACACTTTGAATATTAATCGTTTCGTTCAAATTAATTCTTTGAGTGTTTTCAACAGGCTCTGCGTCGGCATCATTATCTGTTTTTACATCGACATTTTTCAAAAATTCTTCATATTCCTCGTCAGTGCCTGTGTAAAAAGCGTCCTGACCGTCATATGATTCTATGTTCATTCCCTTTTTATCCATCTTGTCACCCTTATTTCCGTGAAATTTCTTAGCTATATCTCTGCCCTTTTCATAGGCATAAACAAAAAACTTATCAAATCTACCGGACATATAATTAATCCTCTTCTGTTTCAGGTTTTTTAGCGTTTATTATAACAACTTCATCATCGTCATAACTGTCTGTATCGTCTGAATTTACGTTGTAAATTCTTTCACCGCACTTTGAGCAGTACACATCATCAGAATGATTATACGCACCGCATTTCGGACACTTTACGTTTTCTTTAAGCTGATAAAGCTGTTCTTTAAGCTCGTTAACTTCCTCCGTCATAGCGTCGATTTTAGCGAACTTTTCTTCCATATCGTCAATCACTTCGCCTGTTGATTTATAATTTTCATATACAGACTTACCGATTTCGGTATAGATGTCCTTAATTTTGCTTTTCGTTTCGCTTATTGAAAACTTTAATTTTGTTTGGTTTACTATGTTGTTTGTTTTCTCAATGACTGTTTTTGTCACCTGCACCGCGCTGTCCTTAGCTTTGTTTGCGTGTTCCTTTATTTTATCAAATACTTCTTCCATTTTAAAATCGCTCCTTCCTAATTTATTATATGCCGATTAAATTAATTATTTATATTATAACATAAAATGAGTGCTTTTATATGACATTTTCATTATTTTTTCGTTTCACAACAAATTCTGACATTACGTTATTTTGAGTAAAAAGGAAAAGGGGCTACCTTTCGGTAACCCCCGTTGATTGATTATGGAATACAGAACTTTATATTCCGCAATCAATTATATACCTATTTCCGATAAATTTCAACAATTAGTTTACACCTTTATAAGCGTCTCTCATAATCTGTTCAATTTCCTTAACAAGCGGCAACTTCGGATTTGCAGTTGTACACTGATCCTCAAAAGCCTTGTTTGCAATGTCAGGAACATTTCTCATATAAGTTTCTTCATCAATTCCGCATTCAGAGAATGACAACGGCTCATTAACTTCTTTCATAAGGTCTATAACCGCATTTATAAGGCTCTGTACACCCTCTTCTGTTGTTTTTGCAGGAAGTCCCAAGAATGCTGCGATTTCAGCATACTTTTCATCTGCAATGAACTTCTTATACTTAGGGAATGACACAAACTTTGAAGGTGTCGACGCATTATACTTAATTACGTGCGGCAACAATACTGCATTTGCTCTGCCGTGAGGGACGTGATACTCACCGCCGATTTTATGAGCGATTGAGTGATTTAGTCCCAAGAATGCGTTTGTAAATGCCATACCTGCCATACAACTTGCATTGTGCATCTTTTCTCTTGCCTCTGCGTCCTCAGCACCGTTCTTGTATGCTCTCGGAAGATACTTGAATACAAGCTGAATAGCTTTCATTGCAAGACCGTCTGTGTAATCCGACGCCATTACAGATACATACGCCTCAAGTGCGTGTGTAAGCACGTCAAGACCTGTGTCGGCAGTTGCTGATTTCGGAAGTGACATTACAAACTGCGGGTCGATAATCGCAATATTCGGTGTTAGTTCGTAGTCTGCAAGAGGATACTTCATATTATTCTTCTTATCCGAAATAACCGCAAAACTTGTTACTTCACTACCTGTACCGGAAGTTGTCGGAATAGCTACAAGTTGTGCCTTATTACCCATCTTAGGGAACTTAAACGCACGTTTTCTTATATCAAGGAAACGAAGTCTCAGTGAATTAAAGTCTACATCAGGATGTTCATAGAACAGCCACATACCCTTTGCGGCGTCCATTGCACTACCTCCGCCAAGTGCGATAATTACGTCAGGCTTAAATTCGTCCATCATCTGTGCACCGCGTTTAACTGTTTCAATTGACGGGTCAGGCTCTACATCTGAGAAAATTTCACAATGAACGTGCTCCGTTCTCTTTCTTAGGTAATACAAAATCTTATCCACATAACCAAGAGAAACCATCCCCGGGTCTGTTACGATAAATGCACGAGTGATATTCGGCATTTTTTCAAGGTACTGAATTGAATTATGCTCAAAATAAATCTTATCCGGAACTTTAAACCACTGCATATTTACTCTCCTCTTAGCCACTCTCTTCTGATTTATAAGGTTCACCGTTGTAACGTTACCGCTGACACTGTTACCGCCGTAGCTACCGCAACCAAGTGTAAGTGACGGCATATTTGTATTATAAATGTCACCGATTGCACCGTGTGATGACGGTGAATTTACGATAAGACGGCTTGCTTTCATTGTTGCAGCATACTTTTGAATTACATCTTCATCATTTGCGTGAATAACAGCCGAGTGTCCCATACCGTGGAACATAACCATTTCTTCTGCTCTGTCGATTCCTTCTTCTGTTGAATCAACGATAAAGTATGCAAGTACCGGACTCAACTTTTCTCTTGAAAGCGGATATTCAGGACCTACGCCGTCAAGTTTTGCAAGAAGAATTTTCGTACCCTCAGGAACTTTCACTCCCGCTTGCTCTGCAATCCATGTTGCAGGCTTACCTACAATTACAGGGTTTACAGCACCCTTTTCACTGTCGATGCAGTAATCGCTAAGCTTTTTAATTTCGTCAGGCTTTGCAAAGTAGCAGCCGTATTTCTTCATAAGTTTTTCAAATTTCGGTGCGATTGCCTTATCTACGATTGCGGCTTGTTCAGACGCACAAATCATACCGTTGTCGAATGTTTTTGAAAGGATAAGGTCGTTAACCGCTTGTTCAAGGTCAGCACTCTTATGAATGTAGCAAGGTACGTTACCCGGACCGACGCCAAGTGCAGGCTTACCTGTTGAGTATGCCGCCTTAACCATTCCGCTGCCGCCTGTTGCAAGAACTGTTGCAACACCCGGATGATTCATAAGTGCGTTTGTTGCCTCGATTGATGGGTATTCAATCCACTGTATACAGTTTTCAGGCGCACCTGCCGCAACTGCCGCGTCAAGAACTATCTTGGCAGCCGCCGCACTGCATTTTTGAGCACCTGGGTGAAAACCGAAAATAATAGGGTTTCTTGACTTAACGGAAATCAAAGCCTTAAACATTGTTGTTGATGTAGGGTTTGTAACAGGTGTAACACCACATACAACGCCTACAGGCTCTGCTATGATTTCGTAATCTTCAAGGTCGTTTTCAGCAATAACACCGACTGTTTTTTCATTCTTGATTGAATGATAAACATATTCTGTTGCAAACATATTCTTTGTTATTTTGTCCTCATACACGCCTCTGCCTGTTTCCTCAACAGCCATCTTTGCAAGCTCCATATGCTTGTCAAGACCTGCAAGAGTCATTGCCTTTACGATTGCGTCAATCTGTTCTTGATTAAGTGCCATAAATTCGTTCAAAGCTTTTTGTGCTTTTGCAACGTAGCCGTCAATCATTTCATTTACGTTAATCTCTGCCATAATAATTCCATAGCCTTTCTGCCTACGGGTTGTTAGTTTTTCTTTACATCTTATTGTAGGCTGATAAGATGTTTATACAGAAGACTCTGTTTTGACATAGTATGAAATCTTCCGAATTTTTATTATTGACTTTGTTTATTTAGATTGATAAATTTTTATCGTTATTTATTTATCAATCTTTACAACACTATTATACGAGATTGTTAAACTTTTGTCAATAGTTTTTTTGATATTTTTATTCTTTGTAAGTTTTTCATATATAATTCATTACTTTCTTGTTTAAAACAAATAAAAAAGTATTGCATTTTCAGCAATACTTTTTATATACATTCTTTTATATACTTTCCAATCTGTTTATCGACTCGATATCTCCTACAAGCACGACAATATCGGTATCTTTAAATTTGTATTCGGGTTCAGGTGAAATATTCACCTTACCGCCGTTATTACTCTTTATCGCAACAATATTTACGTTATATTTTTTACGAACAGACAATTCCATAATGCTCTTGCCTATCCACGTATTCGGTACAACAGCGTCCACAATACTGTATTCGTCCGACAATTCGATTATATCAAACAATCTGTCCGAAACAAGTTCTATTGCGGCTTTAATGCCTGCCTCCTGTTCGGGAATTATAACATTATCCGCACCGACTTTTTTCAGTACGGTTTTGTGCATATTATCCTTTGCTTTACAGACAACCTGCTTAACTCCCATATCTTTTAGTGCAAGAGTTGTAAGTACGCTGTCCGTTATATCGTCACCGCCGATACACACGATTGCACAATCCGAGTTTTTCACTCCAAGTTGTTTTAACAAGCTTTCGTCTTTTGCGTCGGTACAAGCCGCTCTTGTTACCAAATTTGCAATAGCGTTTATTTTATCCATATTTTTGTCTATCGCAAGCACTTCATAACCCATATTAAAAAGTTGCATTGCAACAGATGTTCCGAACCTGCCCAATCCTATTACTGTAAAAGTTTTCATAACAAATCCCTAGCCTTTCTGCTATCCGACAATGAAACTACATTCCGGATACCTTATATCATTAGTTTTTCTGATCCGAGTCATAAACACAACGCTTATCGTCATAATGCCCACTCTGCCGAAGAACATATACACTATAAGCAAAATCTTTGTAAATGTGGACGCGCTCCCCGATACACCGACCGAAAGACCGACCGTACTGTATGCCGACGCAGCTTCGTATATCGAATTTATCAAATCTTGATTATCAATATAACTTATAAGCACCGAACCGCCCACAACAAGCATAAGCCACAATACAAGCAATGCCATTGCGTGAAGAATAGTCGTGTGTGCAACTCTTCTGCCGTGAATAACAACATCAGATTTGCCACGCAATACGGAAATCAAAGTCATTATTACAAGTACAGCCGTTCCGAGCTTTACGCCGCCCGCAGTCGAGCCTGAAGCGCCGCCTATCATCATAAGCACCGTTCCCCAAGCCTTTGACAAGTCGGTTAAATTATTCTGTATAAGTGCGTCAAATCCGGCCGTTCTTGTTGTGACCGACTGAAAGAATGACGCCAATATTTTCTGACCGACACTTTCAGCACCGATTGTATTTATGTTGCCGTATTCAAGAATGAAATACACAAATGTACCCACGACAATAAAAAATATCTGTGCCAAAATTATTACTTTTGAATACACGTTAAGTCGTTTCCACGATTTTTTTGCGATAATATCCTCCCACACAATAAAACCCAATCCGCCTATGGCAACAAGTATCGCAAGCGTACAAAGTACAAGCGGATCGTGTCTGTATGAAAGCATACTTTTTCCGTCACCGATTATATCAAATCCCGCATTGCAAAATGCCGATACGGAATGAAATATACTAAACCACATTCCTTTAAAAAATCCGTATTTCGGTACAAAACGTATTGAAAGCACTATCGCGCCCAACAATTCTATAATTCCCGTTATATACAAAACGTGCTTTGCAAGTTTGACTATTCCCTCAAGGCTTTCCGTACCCATTGTCTGAGCTATAAGCATTCTGTTTCTAAGTCCGATTTGTCGGTTTGAAACTATAAACACAATACAAAGTATCGTCATAAATCCCAAACCGCCGAGCTGAATTAAAAACAGTATCACCGCTTGTCCGAACAAGCTGAAATATGCACCGACATTTATAAGCGTAAGTCCTGTTACGCAAGTTGCGGACGTTGTTGTAAACAGTGCCGACAAAAACGGTGTCACAACTCTTTCTTTTGACGAAATCGGCAACATTAAAAGTAATGCTCCGACAAGGATAATCAACGCAAATCCAAACGAAATACACCTTGCCGTATTTATTCTTTTGTGAAATAAATTTTTTCTGATAATATTCATATTTATTTGCTTCCTCCAAAAAATACTCAAAAATCACATCTTCCGATGTGATTTTCGGAGCTGTCGTCAGGCTCTTTAAGTTCGTTTCCACGCATACGGTGAAAACAATATAAGTATCGGATAAAATTCAAGTCTGCCTACAAGCATACCTATTGACATCACTATTTTTGACAATGCCGAGAAATCGGCAAAACTGCCTGTCGGACCTACCAATCCCAATCCCGGACCAATGTTGTTCATAGTCGCAATTACGGCAGTAACCGTTGTTGTAAAGTCCTTATTATCAAAGCTGATAAGAAGAATTGACACAGCCGCAAACAACATATATACAACGAAATATCCCAACACACCGTTTACGATATTATTTTCAACCGTTTTGCCGTCAACCTTAACCGAAAATACACTTCGCGGACTTACCGCTTTTTTTATTGAGTGAGTGGCTGTTTTCATAAGTATAATAAATCTTGTAACTTTCATACCGCCGCTTGTTGAGCCTGCACACGCGCCGACTACCATCAATAATACAAGTATAATCTGCGAAAGCATAGGCCAACGCACAAAGTCGGCAGTTGAATATCCCGTCGTTGTCATAATTGACGACACTTGGAAGAATGAATATCTGAACGCTCTGCCAAATCCGTGATACATAGGCATAATATTAAGTGCAATAATTACCGTTGCACCTATCATCATTCCTATATACCACTTAACTTCGTCATTATTCTTTATCTGCGAGAATTTTCTTGCAATTATCAAGAAATACACGTTAAAATTCAATCCGAACAACATCATAAATATACCGATAACATAATCGATATATGCACTGTTATAATACGCAACGGAACTATTCTTTATTCCGAAACCGCCTGTACCGGCTGTGCCGAACGTATGGAGCAAGCTGTCAAATACAGGCATACCGCCAAACAGCAAAAGCACAAATTCAATGACCGTAAGCGCTATATATATTCCGTAAAGTATTCTAAGTGAAAACTGCCATCTGCTTGCAAGTTTGCCTACAACAGGTCCCGGCATTTCCGCTCTCATCATATGAGTTGTTCTTGTATCCTTTGACGAAAAAATCGCCATTGCAAACGCAAGTACACCCATACCGCCGAGCCAATGAGTAAAACTTCGCCAAAAAAGCAAGCTCTTGTCAAGTGCCTCGACATTTGTAAGTATAGATGAACCGGTTGTTGTAAAACCTGACACCGTTTCAAAAAAACTGTCCACAAAACTCGGTATCTGACCGCTGATATAAAACGGCAGACAACCGATTATTGATATTACAATCCAGCCTATCGCAACGATAAACATTCCGTCACGTCCGTAAAGGCTTTTATTTTTCGGTGCTTTTGCAGATACACAAAGTCCGATTAATACGGATATTACTATCGGTATTACATACGCCAAAGCTATTGACTCATCGTAAAGCAAAGACAATCCCAAAGGTGCAAGCATTGTTGCCGCAACGGCTACAAGTATTCGTCCTACGGAATATGCTATCATCCTATAATTCATATCTTTTCCTTTCGTAACCGCTATGCAAGTATATCGCCGAGTGTGGCAATATGATGCGTTGTCATAATCACAACCGTATCACCGACTTCAAGTTTACTTTCACCGTCCGGCAGCATAATCTTGTTATTTCTGAGAATTGCCGCAATCAAAGCATTACGTTTCATCTTAATCTGTGAAAGTGACTTTGAAGTAAGCTCGGATTCTCTTGTAACTCTGAATTCCATAGCTTCAGCTTTATTGTTTACTATTCGGTAAAGACTTCTCATTTCCGTATCCTTTGCCGATTTCATCGCTCTTGCGTAACCGATTATAATATTTGCGGTTATGTTTTTAGGCGTAACAATACTGTACACGCCTGTGTTTTCCATAAGCTCCGCAAACGAAAGACGGTTTACCTTTGTTACTATCTTATCGACAAATCTTGACTGCGAATACATTGATATAATCATATTTTCTTCGTCAATACCCGTCAGTGCAACAAGCGAATCAACTCTGTCAATGCCCTCTTGCGCAAGAACGTGCTTATCTGTTCCGTCGGCACACACAATATCCGCTTTCGGCAAATGCTCGGTCAATTCCTTACATCTGTTCATATTGTGTTCTATAATTTTAACCCTTATGCCGCTTTCAAGAAGCTGTTTCGCAAGATAAAACGATATTCTTCCGCCGCCGATTATAATTGCGGTTTTAACCTTTGTGTTTATAACACCTATCTCACGCATAAATTTCGCAACATCTCTGTGAGATGCGGTTATGTGAAGTTTATCTCCGTTTTCGATAACAAAATCACCGTTCGGAATATACACCTCATTACCGCGTTGCACCGCACATATAAGAAGTTTTATCTTAAACTTTTTGTATATCTCAAAAATAGCTTTTCCGCAAAGTGCGTTATCCGAACTGATGTTAAATTCAATAAGTTCAATTCTGCCTTTTGCGAAAGTTTCTGTTTTGATTGCGGCAGGGAAACGAAGTATTCTCGATATTTCGCAAGCAGTTGCGTATTCGGGATTTACTATAAGATTTATTCCGAGAGCGTTACGCATAAAATCAAGCTGTTTAAAATATTCTCTGTTTCTCACTCTTGCAACACATCTGTCCGCACCGAGTTTTTTAGCCATAACGGTGCAAAGTGCGTTAAATTCGTCATTTTCCGTAACGGCAATAAATATGTCCGCCTTGTTAGCCTCCGCCTCGCGCAAAGTTTCAAGGTCAGTACCGCTCCCGCATACGCACCTTACATCATAATCATCTTGAATTCGGTCGCAGATTTCACTTTTAATATCAATAAGAACTACGTCGTCGCCCTCATAATTAAAATCCTCTACAAGCTTTCTGCCGACCTTACCGCCGCCTACTACGATGACATTCATTTTTCTTCTCTTTTCTCCCGTGTCATAAGCAATAATACCGCTTCTCTTGCATTTCTGCCATTGTACAAAATATTATAAGCTTCTTCAACAATAGGCATTTCAACATTATATTTGTGTGCCATTTCATATGCCGCCGTTGCGGTGTTTACACCCTCAACAACCATATGAACGCTTTCCAAAGTTTCCTTTAAACTCTTGCCTTGACCCAACAGTATTCCGGCACGTCTGTTTCTCGAATGCATACTTGTGCAAGTAACAATCAAATCACCTACACCGCTAAGTCCCATAAATGTCTTTTCATTTGCACCCATAGCCTTGCCGAGTCTTGCAATTTCAGCAAGACCTCTTGTCATAAGTGCCGCTTTTGTATTGTCGCCGTAACCAAGTCCGTCACTTATTCCCGCACAAAGTGCGATAACGTTTTTAAGTGCTCCGCCAAGTTCAACACCGATTATATCGGTTGAAGTGTACACTCTGAACATATCGCCCATAAACACGTCTTGAATAAATTTAGCCGTATCAATATGCTCCGACGCAACAACATTTGTTGTAGGAAGTCCTCTTGAAACCTCCTCTGCGTGTGACGGACCGCTCATAACAGATATATCCGCCTGCGGAATTTCTTCTTTATACACCTGTGAAAGACGTAAAAGTGTACCTTCTTCAAGTCCCTTTGATATATTTACTATTTTCTGTCCCTCTTTAACGTGCGGCGAAAGCTGTTTCGCCGTTGTTCTCGTTGCCGGTGACGGTGCGGCTGTTACAATAAGCTCCGCTCCGTCTGTACATTCAGCCATATCGTGACTGCAATAAATTGTATCCGGAAATTTCACTCCCGGCAAAAATTCTTTGTTTTCTCTGTCTTTTTTCAGTCTGTCCGTTTCTTCCTGTATCCACGACCATAAATATACATTATGTCCTCTTGAAGATAAAAGTATCGCTATGGCAGTTCCCCAACCGCCTGAGCCAATTACTGCAATTTTCATTTTACTTCTCCTTTTTTTGCTCCAAGTTTGTTTTCTGTACCATTTAACAATCTCTTTATATTTGCATGATGTCTTGCTATTAAAAGTCCGCCGATAATAACAACGCACACAAGCTGAATTACATCAACGTTCTTTGTAACAATCATTTTAACGATTTCTATAACTATGTACATTGCACCGCCCAAGATTGAACCGAGCGATACATACCTTGTTACTGCCATAACCGCTATTGCAACAACAGCAACAATAAGTCCGACTTTCCAGTCAAGCATTAACACAACGCCCAGCGAAGTCGCAACACCTTTGCCGCCTTTAAATCCGAAGTAAAGCGGAAAATTATGACCGAGAATTACGCATACACCTGCGATATAACTTATAACAGGATATATTTCATCTGTACCCGCAATATTTTTTACAAGTCTTGATAAAAGTATCACGACTATGCCTTTTAACACGTCAAGCAACAGTGTTATAACACCCATTTTCTTGCCGTATGTTCTTAGCATATTCGTTGCACCCGCATTTCCCGAACCGCTTTCACGGATATCCTTACCGCTCAGCATTTTTGAAAGCAGTATAGAAAAATTAACCGAACCGATTAAATATGATACTATTGCCGTCAGGGCAATTATTAAATATGTCATAACTATCTCCCATTACATCTTCTTTTCATTTTTCTCTCTTACGATAAACTTTATAGGTGTTCCCTCAAAACCAAATGCCTCACGCACTTGATTTTCGATAAATCTCAAATATGAATAGTGGAACAAATCCTTTGAATTTGCGAACAAAATAAATGTCGGCGGTGCTGTTGCAGCCTGTGTACCGTAGTAAACCTTTAAACGTCTGCCCTTGTCTGACGGCGGCTGTTGCTTTGCCATTGCTTCGTTTAAGACGTCGTTAAGCATACCGGTTGTAATTCTTCTCTTGTGCTGCTCATTTACTTTCTTGATAAGTTCCAAAAGCTTGTCAACTCTCTGACCTGTCTTTGCACTGATGAATATAATTTCCGCATAAGACATAAACGCAAATTCTTCACGCACACGCATTGTAAAGTTTTTCATAGTCTTTGTGTCTTTAGAAACAATATCCCACTTATTAACCGCAAAAATACAAGCCTTACCCTGCTCGTGAGCATAGCCGGCAACCTTTGTGTCCTGTTCTGTAATACCCTCGTTTGCGTCAATCATAATAACGCACACGTCACTTCTGTCAACCGCCGCAAGCGAACGTACAACACTGTAACGCTCTACGTTTTCGTCAATCTTACCGCGTTTTCTCATACCGGCGGTATCGATAAACAGATACTTGTCGCCGTTCTTTTCGTAATGTGAGTCGATTGCGTCACGCGTTGTTCCTGCGATGTTACTTACAATAACTCTGTCCTCACCCAAAATTTTATTTATAAGCGACGACTTCCCTGCATTTGGTTTACCGATTACCGCAACTTTAATTTCGTCCTCGTCATCTGACGTATCTGCGTCCTCAGGGAACAAGTGAGTAACTTCGTCAAGCAAATCACCTACACCCAAACCGTGAGTTGATGAAATAGCAATCGGATCGCCAAGTCCCAAATTATAAAATTCATAAAATTCAAACGGCGGATCGCCTGTATTGTCAACCTTGTTTACGGCAAGCACAATCTTTTTCTTCGCCTTTAAAAGCATTTGTGCAACGTCCTGATCATTTGCCGTAACACCGTCTTTTACGTTTGTCATAAGCACAACAACATCTGCCATTTCAATGGCAAGCTGTGCCTGACGGCGCATTTGTACAAGTATTTCGTCCTTTGACGCAGGCTCGATACCGCCTGTGTCGATAAGCGTAAAGTGCTTGTCAAGCCACACTGCGTCAGAATAAATTCTGTCACGCGTTACACCCGGTGTGTCCTCTACTATACTTATTCTCTTTCCTGTTATCTTATTAAACAAAGTCGATTTTCCGACGTTCGGTCTGCCGACTATCGCTACCAATGGTTTCATATTCTTCTCCTTTAAAATTCAAGTTCTTCTCCCAAGATTTTCTCAATAAATTCATATCCGTCATTTATGACAGGCTCTATCTTCACATTCAACGCTTTTTCAACGTCTGATACAGTCAAATCATCAAGGAAAATCCCGTCTTCATCTCTCAGCATACTGTGCGGAATAAACATTATATCCCCTATAGGCTTGTCTTTAAGCTGGTCGATTATATCTCCGCCCGTGACAAGTCCCGAAACATTTACGCCTCCACCGAAAAAGTTATTTTTTATCGCATAAACAGTTATCTTTACGTCTGTCTTTTCCATAAGACGTTCCGACAAACCCGTTATAAAAGATGCCGCCGCCTCACCCGTTACAAGAGTTACATTTCTGTCATACTTTTTGTTTTTCACAAGTTTAATTGCCGAATCAAATTCTTCTGCCATACTGGCAATCAATCCTACACCGTTTTCAAGCTGCGGAAAACCCTCATACACTTCTGCGTCAGGTATAGGCAATTCCGCATTCAAATAAAATTCGTCAGAAAGATAAATTAGCCTTGTTCCAAGTTTATCATACAGTTTTTTCTGCCAAGTCTCAACTTGTTTTATTGTTTGTGCGGAAGTTTCCTTTGTAAACGGTTTCAGCGGATAAAGTCCGTCACGATAGCGTGTAAGACCGACAGGAACGATTGATACACTGTTTACATTCGGGAACAGTGCCGCCAGTTCGGATATTGACCTGTCAAGTTCCTTGCCGTCATTAATTTCGGGACAAAGCACTATCTGACAGTTCATATAAATATTATTATCCGCAAACTTTTTCATTATGTCATAGCACTTACCCGCAAAACGATTATTCAGCATTTTACATCTAAGTTCGGGATTGGTTGCCTGAACCGATACATTAATCGGCGAAACACGCATTTTTATAAGTCTGTCTATTTCTTCGTCTGACATATTCGTAAGCGTTACATAGTTTCCCTGCAAAAACGACAATCTCGTATCATCATCTTTAAAATAAACCGTTTCACGCATACCCTTAGGCAACTGATCTATAAAACAGAATATACACTTATTTCGACAACTTTGTGCCTCGTCAATAAGTCCCTCTTCAAATTCAATACCTATATCGTCGTAATCATTTTCAACCGTTATAACTTCGGTAGTACCGTCCTTTTTCAGTATTTCGAGAGTAACTTCATATTCGGCTGTAAGATAACGATATTCAAGTATATCGTGAAAATCGTGTCCGTTAATGCTTATCAGCTTGTCCCCGACTTCAATTCCGGCCTCTTCCGCAATCGAATACGGTTCTATATATTTAATTGTGGTATTAACTTTTCTCATATTTTTATCTCCGCATTATTATCCAATATGTATTATTACACAAACACAGAAAAAAATCAAGGTATTTGGCAAAAATAAAGACAACCAATGTAATCAGAGGTTGTCTTATCTAATGTTTATTCATAAATTATCCATACTTTTCTGCCAATACCACACCCAAAATTATCAAACCACCGCCGATATACTGCACCAATCCCATTGTTTCGCCCAGAAATATCGCACCGAGTATTATTGAAGTAATCGGCTCAAATGCTGATACTATTCCTGCGGTTGACGCACCCTCACAGCGTACTCCCACTTGAAAAAGCGGCACTGCTCCAAGCGTTATAATAAGTGATATAGCCACCGACAGTATCCATGCTTTATAATCCATTTTCTCAAACACCAAGCTATCAGTTGTCAAACCGAAAATATATGTGCCGATACTCATAATAATCATAAGATAAAACGTAAGTTTTATATAGTCCATTTCGTCAAGTTTGGAACGATACATATAAACGACATAAAAGCTATAAAATATTCCCGACAAAATCGCAAGTATCACGCCGATTTTATCGGCTGTATTATTAAGGTCAACAAACATAAACATTCCGAGCGTGACAAGCATAACCGCAAGAAGTTTTATCTTCTTGATTTTTTCTTTGTACACTACCGCCGAAGTTATTACTATTATAAGCGGATATATAAAATGGAGCGTTGTCGCAAGTCCTGTTGAGATATAGTCATATGCGGCATAAAGTGAAATCATTGAAAACGAGCCACCCACCACACCAAGTAGAATTATATCTATAAGCTCTTTTTTTGTAAGTTTAAACGACACTTTTCTGAAAATCATTATAAAAAATAAAAGCGGCAGCATTAGGAATGTACGCAAAAAAGTAAGCGTAATTCCGTTTGCTCCGCTTTTGTATGCAAATTTAGCCAGTATCGGTGCAAATCCGTAAATAAATGCCGATAAAATTAAACAAACTTTACTCTTTGACACCGAAATCCCTCCATAGAATAGGGCGTTAAAGTGTTTCAAGCTCCTTCGCCCAAATTTGATATGAGGCGTCGGACGGCATTCGCCAATCGCCTCTCGGAGAAAGAGCAACACTTCCTACTTTCGGACCGTCAGGCAGGCACGAACGTTTGAATTGCTGTGCAAAAAATCTTCTGTAAAATACCTTTAACCATTCAAGTATAACTTCTCTGTCATATATCCCCTCAAACGCAACTTCAGCCAATCTCAGTATCTTTGACGGTTTTGAACCAAAACGCATAAGATAATACAAAAAGAAATCGTGAAGTTCATACGGACCGACAATATGTTCGGTCTTTTGAGATATTTTCCCGTCTTTCGGCGGAAGAAGTTCGGGACTTACAGGTGTATCCAATATGTCCTGTAATGTTTTCTTCAATATATCGTTATTTGTACGTTTCGCTTCGTAATCAACAAGGTAGCGAATGAGTGTTTTCGGAACCCCCGCATTAACGCCGTACATCGACATATGGTCGCCGTTATACGTTGCCCAGCCAAGTGCAAGCTCGGACATATCACCGGTACCGATTACCAAGCCGCCGCTTTTGTTTGCAACGTCCATAAGAATTTGAGTTCTTTCTCTCGCCTGAGAATTTTCATATGTGACGTCATAGACATTCGGATCGTGTTCTATATCCGCAAAATGCTGATTTACTGCCGCTTTGATATTTACTTCTTTCAAAGTAACACCAAGCGAATTTGCAAAATTAACCGCATTGTTATACGTTCTGTCCGTTGTACCGAAACACGGCATTGTTACCGCGATTATATTCTTTCTGTCAAGATTAAGACTGTCAAATGCACGCACGGTTACCAAAAGTGCAAGTGTCGAGTCAAGTCCTCCGCTTACACCCACAACAGCCGTTTTGGCATGTGTATGGTCAAGTCGCTTTTTAAGTCCCAGCGACTGAATTGAAAGAATTTCTTCACTGCGTTTTTCACACTTTTTGTCGTTTGACGGAACGAACGGCTGTTTATCGACATATCGTGTTATTTTAGTGTCCCCGATATTCATATCAAGTTTTACACTCACATATTTTTCACTGCCGACTATATTATAGGTATTGCTCTTTTTTCTCTCACCCACAAGTCTTTCCAAATCAAGCTCGGTATATACACATTCGTTGTTAAATCTTTTACTTCTTGCCAAAATCGTGCCGTTTTCGGCAATCATATTATCACCCGCAAATACAAGGTCAGTCGTTGATTCGCCGTATCCCGCATCGGAATAAATATAACCGCAATAAAGTTTTGCAGACTGACTTTTTACAAGCATTTCGCGGTATTCATCTTTTGCAATAACTTCATTGCTCGCAGAAAGATTTGCTATAATCGTTGCACCTGCAAGCGCGTGGTTGACCGACGGAGGCATAGCCGTCCATAAATCCTCGCAAATTTCAACCGCAAGAACAAAATCTTCACACGCATCTGTTTTAAATAATATATTCGCACCGAACGGTATTTCTTCACCGTTTATATTCACATATGTCACTTCATTTTTACCGGCCGTAAAATGTCTTACCTCATAAAATTCGGCATAGTTTGGAATATTGAGTTTCGGAACAAGACCTTTTATGTGTCCCCCGTTTACCACTGCGGCACAATTATAAAGCGTCTGCTCCGCAACGTACGGGAGTCCGACAACAGCGGTTATATCAAGATTTTCCGTTGCTTTTGCTATTTTGATTAAGCTGTCTTTTGCACTGTCAATCAATATTTTCTGCAAAAACAAATCACCGCAAGTATATCCTGTTATGCAAAGTTCCGGAAATACTATAAGCTTTATATTATTTTGAGCCGCGTCTTCGATTGCCTTTATTATATTTGATGTATTATAATCAGTGTCCGCAACCTTTATATCAACAGTTGCGCTTGCACATCTTACAAATCCGTCTTTCATAAATCAATTTCCTTTCTTTATTCTGTCCCAATAAACTTTTGCCGACTGTTCGGTTTTATTGTCCCCAAAATCGTAATATTTAGTGTCCCTAATGTTGTTAGGCAAATATTGCTGTTTGACATAATGATTTTCATAACTGTGCGGATATTTGTACTCTGTTCCATGACCGAGTTTTTTTGCTCCGCCGTAATGCGAATCTTTCAGATGTTCCGGTATATCGCCCGTATCCATACCCTCAATATCACTCAACGCACTGTCAATCGCCATTATTGCCGAATTTGATTTTGGTGCGGTTGCAAGTAAAATAACCGCTTCCGCAAGCGGTATTCTCGCCTCTGGGAAACCAAGCTGCAGGGCACTGTCAACACAAGCTTTCACGACCGATATAGCCTGTGGATATGCAAGTCCTATATCCTCTGCCGAAATAACCAAAAGTCTGCGGCAAATGCTCGGCAAATCACCTGCCGAAACAAGTCTTGCAAGATAATGAACTGCCGCATCCGGATCTGAACCTCTTATTGATTTTTGAAACGCACTTAAAATATCATAATGACTGTCACCGTCACGGTCGTAACGCATAGCTTTTTTTTGCGTTGCCTGTACCGCCGTGTCAAGCGATATGTGTATTTTTTTATCTTTGTTTGGCGGTGTTGCAATAAATGCAACTTCAAGAGAATTTAAAGCCTTTCTAACATCTCCGTTTGAAACGTGTGCCATATGCCGTATTGCGTCTTTGTCAACGGTTACGTCAAAGCCTTTATAATCCGACTCTTTTAATTCTTCAACCGCTCTTTCAAGTGCCTTTTCAATCTCGCTCGGCTCAATCTGTTTAAATTCAAACACAACGCTTCTCGAAAGCACCGCATTATACACATAAAAATACGGATTTTCCGTTGTACTTGCGATAAGCGTTATCTTGCCGTTTTCCATAAATTCAAGCAAAGACTGTTGCTGTTTCTTATTAAAATGCTGTATTTCGTCAAGGTACAGCAATACTCCGTCCATTGCCAAAAAGCTGTCAAGCGTTGATACAATATTTTTTATATCCGCAACGGACGCAGTTGTCGCATTAAGTCTATGCAAAGTTTTACCCGTTTTTTGAGCGATTATGTTTGCAATGGTAGTTTTACCGACCCCGCTCGGTCCGTAAAATATCATATTAGGCACTTCGTCATTTTCGATTATGTTTCTTAAAATTTTCCCCTCACCTATAAGGTGCTTTTGTCCTACAACTTCATCAAGCGTCTTTGGACGTATTCTATCAGCCAATGGTGTTTTCATTGTGATTCTTTACCTCTTGTATAAGCTTATTAACTTCTTCTTCCGTAACCGTTGTCATTCCCGAACGCTTACATTCTTTCAACTTTTCGGTATATTCTGCGGCTTTATCGTACTTGTTAAGTTTCATTGCAATCTGTATGCCGTGATAAAATCCCTCAACAAAGTTAGGTGCCGCCACGACAAGTTCATCAGATATTTTTTCTGCTTTTTCATAGTCACCTTTTCTGAAATAACAAATTGAAAGATTATCTTGTATGTCCCTGTCATCACTGTTGTAATCATAAGCTTCTTCACAAAGTTTTGTTGTTTCGTCAAGGTCATCGTTTCTAAGCAATTTAAAATAGCCAAGCATACCGTAAACACTTGAATTTCTGTAACCTTCGTTCATCATTGACTGTGCGTCCTCAATCGCCTCGTCAAGTCTGCCCTGCTTATAGTAAACCATACATCTTTGTTGCTTTGCCAAATTCTTTTTTTCCGGTGCAAGCCCTTTTACTCTTATAATCGGATCAAGAACTTTTTCCGCCTCGTCGGCATAACCTGTACGTAAAAGCACATATGCGTAAGACGATTTCAACTTTACATTTGCTCTGCCCGTTTCACATGCCTTTTTATACCACTCTCTCGCACGGTCCTCGTCACCGATTTCAAATGCTTTGTTGCCGTTTATCGCATAATATGTCGGCAAAAAATTATATATTCCCACACCTATAGCCACAATCGCAACGGCTATTCCAAGAAATACATTAAACTTAAACGCTACAATAATTATAGCAAGTGCAATAAGAACTGCAATTAAATTCATAAAAATCGTACCTTTCTTTATAAAAATCAAGAGGCTGCGAGCAGCCTCTTAAAATAGTAGTCAAAACCGCTATAGTTTTGTCTTGATTAATATTCGGCAGTACCGACTGTTCTTGGGAACGGAAGAACGTCACGAATGTTAGAAACACCTGTAATATACATAACAGCTCTTTCAAAGCCAAGACCGAAACCTGCGTGTTTGTTTGTTCCGTATCTGCGAAGGTCAAGATAGAAATTATAATCTTCTTCCTTAAGACCAAGTTCTTTCATTCTTTCAACAAGTACGTCGTAATTTTCTTCTCTCTGGCTTCCGCCGATGATTTCTCCGATGCCCGGAACAAGCAAGTCCATAGCCGCAACCGTCTTTTGGTCATCGTTAAGTTTCATATAGAAAGCCTTGATTTCCTTCGGATAATCTGTTACAAACAACGGACGCTTAAATACCTGTTCTGTAAGGTATCTTTCGTGTTCTGTCTGTAAATCGCAGCCCCATTCCACCTTATTGTCAAACTTAACCTTACCGGCTTTTGAATCTTCGATAAGTATATTTACAGCCTCTGTATATGTTACGTGAGCAAACTCACTGTTTACAACGTGGTTTAGACGGTCAAGAAGTTCCTTGTCGATAAATTGATTGAAGAACTGCATTTCTTCGGGAGCATTTTCAAGACAATAGTTAATGATATACTTTAGCATATCCTCTGCAAGTTCCATATCGTCTTTTAGGTCTGCGAATGCGATTTCAGGCTCAATCATCCAAAATTCAGCCGCATGACGTGTTGTGTTTGAATTTTCGGCTCTGAATGTAGGACCGAATGTGTAAACATTTCTAAATGCCATACAGTATGTTTCAACATTAAGCTGACCGCTTACTGTAAGGTTTGCCTGTTTGCCGAAGAAGTCCTGTGAATAATCAACAGTTCCGTCATCATTCTTAGGGACGTTGTTCAAATCAAGTGTTGTAACTTGGAACATTTCGCCCGCGCCCTCGCAGTCACTTGCAGTGATAATCGGAGTATGAACGTATACAAATCCTCTCTCCTGGAAAAATTGGTGAATTGCATACGCAATCATTGAACGCACTCTGAACACTGCCGAGAATGTATTTGTACGCGGTCTTAAATGAGCGACTGTACGCAAATATTCAAAGCTGTGTCTTTTCTTCTGTAACGGATAATCCGGTGTAGATTCACCGTCGATTACAACGTTTTCAGCCTTTAATTCAAACGGCTGTTTTGCGTCCGGTGTAAGTACAAGTGTACCTGTTGCCGTAATTGCAGCTGCAATGTTTAGCTTTGAAAGTTCCGCAAAGTTATCAAGTTTATCCGACTCAATTACTATTTGCAAATTCTTAAAAAATGTACCGTCATTTAATTCGATAAAACCGAAATTCTTTGAAATTCTTATGTTTCTTATCCAACCCGATACTGTTATTTCTTTTCCCCCAAACTCATCCTGTTTTCTGAACAAGTCTTTTACAACTGTTTTCATAATCTAAATAATAATCCTTTCAATAGTTATTAAATATAGTAGCTCTGTGCCACCGCTTCGCCTTTTAGGCACCTCCCCTTAAGGAGAGGCTTATTATAGTAGCTTTATTCCTTTTTCTTCGCAAGTCTTACGCATATCGTCCGGCCATACAGATGCCTGTACTTCGCCGATATGAGCCTTACCAAGCATATACATACACAATCTTGACTGACCGATACCGCCGCCGATTGTATAAGGAAGTTCCTTATTAAGAAGTTTCTTATGGAAATCAAGTTCAAGTCTGTCCTCACAGCCTGCAATCTTAATTTGAGAAAGAAGTGAATCTTCGTCAACTCTGATACCCATGCTTGAAAGTTCGTAAGCCATATCAAGAACAGGATAATAAACAAGAATATCACCGTTAAGCTCCCAATCGTCATAATCCGGTGCTCTGCCGTCGTGTCTTTGACCCGACTTCAATTCTTTACCGATTTGCATTAGGAATACCGCTTTCTTTTCGCGAAGAAGTTTATTTTCTCTTTCTTTCGGTTCAAGATCAGGGTACATATCCTCAAGTTCTTGCGTTGTTATAAACGTAATTTCCTCAGGGAAATTATTTTCAATACCGCTGAACTTTTGGCATACTCTGCTTTGAGTCGACTTCATAGCGGTATATATACGTTCTACAAAACTCTTTAAAGTTTCAACAGTTCTGTCTGACTTATTTATAACAGCCTCCCAGTCCCATTGGTCAACGTACATAGAGTGAAGATTGTCCACTTCCTCATCACGTCTTATGGCGTTCATATCTGTATACAAGCCCTCACCCGGATTAAAACCGTATCTGCCGAGAGTCATTCTCTTCCACTTTGCAAGTGAATGAACAATTTCAAGTGTAGCACCGCCGATACAAGGTGCATCAAAACTTACAGGACGTTCAACTCCGTTAAGATTATCGTTAAGACCTGTTTCGGGACGTACAAATAACGGTGCTGAAATTCTCTGCAAATTAAGTGCAGAAATTATTTCATGCTGAAATGTATCCTTTATAAATTTAATTGCTTTTTCCGTTTCGCGTCCGTTAAGATTTGATTTATAGTTTTCGGGAATTATTAGTGACATTTTTTATTCTCCTTTATCAATTATTTCAATATTGTCAAGCGTCTGTTTGAAATTCTGACGTATGGCATTAAGATATTCTTCACGGAGCTTTGCACGCTCCGTCATTTCCTCAGGCGTCAACCCATCGGAACTTCTTGCCTTTTTCGCAAGTTCATTTATTCTGTCAATTTTCTTCTTATCCAAAAGATTTACCTCCCCAAGAAAATATCACTACTACTATTCTAACCCATTTTGAAGAAAAATTCAAGTAAAATATGGGACAATGTGCAAAATTAATATATTAGTCATAATATATATTACAAAACATTGAAAGGAGGCACTCACAATGGGCGAATGTTGTGGAAACGGTTGTCAAAGAGGCGGTTGCGATTTTGATCTTGATATGATTATTTGGGTTCTTATTATTATCGTTATCGTTACTTGTATGTGCAACAACTAATCTTACATTAACTCCACTTTCAAAATATTAGTGGCAAACAGCGGTGCTTTTTCGGAAGCACCGCTGTTTGGCGGTGAAAAAACATATTTTTAAGTATTATTTTTATTTTTTGAATAAAACTATTGACAAATGATATAGTATACCGTATAATGAATATATGAACAGTTATTCATATATTCAAATATGGAGGTGTAGATATGAAAAAGAATAACGATAGTAATATTGCGGAAGATAATAAGGATGTCTGTTGTGAAAAACATGAACATCATCATAAACATAAGGATCATTGCAGTTGCGGTCACGATCACGAGGCTCATTGTGGCTGCGGACATGAACATCATCATGAGCATGATGACCACTGCGGTTGTGGTCACGACCATCATCACGAACACGAGCATGAAGACCATTGCGGTTGCGGTCACGATCACAATCATCACGAAAATGGCTGTGGCTGCGGATGTGGTTGCGGTTGTGAACATGGCGAGGAAAATGAAAAAGTTCTTATCATAAGACTTATAGCAGGTGCAATACTTTTTGCGGCAGGTATCGTAACAGAAAACGTACTTTCTTCCCCATTGGTATCAGATATTTTATTTATAGTCGCCTACATTGTTCTTGGCTATGATATAGTTTTGAATGCGATTAAAAACATATTCAAAGGACACTTATTCAACGAAAACTTCTTAATGAGTATAGCAAGTATCGGTGCATTTGCAGTCGGCGAACACCCTGAGGCAGTTGCCGTAATGCTGTTCTATCAAGTCGGCGAGGCATTGCAGGAACGTGCGGCACAAAAGAGCCGTAATTCAATTACGGAACTTATGGATATTCGTCCCGACTATGCCAATATAGAAGTAAACGGCACGATTACAAAAGTTTCTCCGTCTGACATTTCAATCGGAGATATTATAATTGTAAAGCCAGGCGAAAAAATTCCTCTTGACGGTACAATAACTTCGGGCGAAACATATCTTGATACAAAAGCACTTACAGGCGAAAGCGTACCGCGTAAGGCTGTTACTGGTGATACTGTATTGAGCGGAAGTTTGAATACAGGCTCACCTATATATATTAAAGTAGAAAAAACATACGGCGAAAGTACCGTTTCAAAAATTCTTGATATGGTTGAACACGCTCAAAGCAAAAAAGCAAAATCGGAAAAATTTATTTCCGTATTTGCTAAATACTATACACCGATTGTCGTTGCACTTGCGGTAATAGTTATGTTCGTTCCTCCCCTGTTTCTCGGAGATTTCAGAACTTGGATATATCGCGGACTTATGTTCCTTGTGGTTTCTTGCCCTTGTGCATTGGTTGTATCAATTCCGCTTGGTTTCTTTGCCGGTATCGGTTGTGCGTCAAAGAACGGTATTCTTGTTAAGGGCAGTAACTTTATCGAAAAGCTTGCTAAACTTGATACTGTCGTATTTGACAAAACAGGTACTCTTACAAAAGGTGTATTCGCCGTAAAAGACGTATATTCGGTCATCGGCAAAGACGAACTTATAAAATATGCCGCTTATTCTGAATTTTACTCAACACACCCTATCGCAGTATCGGTTAAAAACGCTTACAAAGACATCGTTGACACTGCAAAAATCTCAAACTACACAGAAATTTCCGGTATGGGTATCAGTGCAGATATAGACGGGCATAAAGTTTTAGCCGGTAACGGCAGACTTCTTGAAAACAACAATATCTCTCACGAAAAAGCAGAATCACACATCGGAAGTATTATATACATTGCAGTTGACGGAAAATTTGCCGGATATATCGTTATATCTGATGAAATCAAAGCTGACAGTAAATCTGCAATTTCAGCATTGAAACAACTTAATATCAAATCTGTTATGCTCACAGGTGACGTAAAGAAAAACGCCGATTATACCGCAGAGCAGATTGGTATTGATAAAGTTTATTCGCAGTTATTGCCGCAGGATAAGGTTTCAAAACTTGAAGAAATCCTTTCTTCTAAAAATCCTAAAAAGAATGTTGCATTCGTCGGTGACGGAATTAACGACGCACCCGTACTTATGCGTTCGGACGTCGGTATTGCTATGGGCGGTATCGGTTCGGACAGTGCAATCGAGGCGGCTGACGTTGTTCTTATGACTGATGAGCCTTCCAAAATTGCCAAAGCATCTAAAATCTCCGCAAAAACTATGTCGGTTATAATCCAAAACATTGTATTCGCTATCGGAGTTAAAGTTCTTGTTATGATTTTAAGCGTACTTGGCATAAGCACAATGTGGCTTGCAATTTTCGCTGATGTAGGTGTATCATTGCTTGCGATTTTAAACTCACTTCGAGCATTATATTACAAAGATTAATCACATATTCCCATATAAGAGATGTCAAAACAAAAAGTTTTGACATCTTTTTTTGTTGTATTTTACAGTATTTACGGCATTAAAAAAATATATTTTAAATTTTTTTGGAATTTTTTTGAAAAATCTCTTGATTTTATTAACATTTTATGGTAATATACTTTACGTAATGGAAAACATTTACAAACAATGGACATCATATTAACTTTATACAATAGGAGGACTTACTTATGAACAACAATATCTCTGTACTAATAGCAGATGACAACGAAGATTTAGCAAAGGAATTATCATCATACATAGGTGCAAAGCCTAATATGACAGTAACGGCTATTGCAACAGACGGTGAAGAGGCTTACACTCTTATTTCTCAAACCAGACCCGATGTTATAATTCTTGACCTTGTAATGCCGAAACTTGACGGTATAGGAGTTTTAAAGCGTATGCAGACTTTGACATTTGATAAAAAGCCTAAAATCATAGTTTATTCCGTTTCATCAATAGCAATTAAAATGGCTGCGTCAGTAAGTCCTTTAATAGACTACTGTCTTTTAAAACCGCAAAGCAACGAACGTGTATACGAAGTTATTCAAGATTTAACATCTGTTCCTATGGTTAGCGCAATACCGCTTTCACACAATATAACAGCTCAAAAAGCCGAAGAAACAGACCTTGAAACTATCGTTACAGACTTCATTCACGAGCTTGGTGTTCCGGCACATATTAAGGGTTATCAATATATCCGAAGTGCAATAATGATGGTTGTTGAAAATATGGATCTGTTAAACTTCATCACTAAACAGCTTTATCCCGAAATTGCAAAGGCATATAATACCACCGCCAGTCGTGTCGAACGTGCAATCCGCCACTCAATAGAGGTCGCTTGGAGCAGAGGTAAGCCTGAGGTTATGAATGAAATTTTCGGCTACACCATCCACACAGGCAAAGGCAAGCCGACAAATTCAGAATTTATCGCAATGGTTGCCGACAGAATCAGACTTCAATTAAAATAATAAAATATATCTTCTCTCAAAAAAAGTATCCTCTGTTGAGGATACTTTTTTGTTAATTTTCTTGAACTGTTGTTTCTCCGCCGTCTGTTTCGGGAATGTCTGTTTCCTCTGTTGTCGGTACTTCTGTCGGCTCAGGCGTCGGAGCTAAAGTTGGCGTTGGTGTTGATTTAGGTTTATTCTGCAAATCGTATAATCTCATAATAGTTGAGATTGACTGTTCATTTGTATAATTTGATTTAGGTGAGAACATATCGTCGCCCATACCTGTCATTATCTCGGCTTTGTTCATCTGATAAACAGCCTCTTTTGCCCACTCGCCTATTTCTTCATCATCGGCATACTTATAATCTGACAATTTGTAATCCTCATAGAAATCGTTATACCCCATATACTGTGCTGTCTTATACAAAAGCATCGACGCCTCTTCACGCGTAATCGAATTATTAGGTTTAAATGTACCGTCCTCATAACCGCTTATAATTCCTACCGTACCCAAAAGCGAAACTTCTTCTCTTGTTGTATCGCTGAATTTGACATTCTGCTCTGTCGGCAATTTATCCTTTGCCTTTAGCATATTTGCAAGGATTATGCAGAACTTTTCACGCGTCATATTGTCCGTATACACAAGTGTATCTTTGTATCTGTACGGTGCAACATCAAGCGAATACGCTCTCTTAACTTCTTTTTCTGCCCACTTTGACGGCTTTGATTTATTGAATGTTATATTTGCAAGCGGCATACGATGATTATAGTTCTCCCACTTCTGACCGTCTGCCGACTTAAATCTGTTTCCGTCTGCGTCCTCAACATAGTAATATCCGTCATAATAAACGGCAAGCTGAATAAGTTTATCAAATTCATACTTATCTTTTATTTTATAATTTTTGTCAAGATAGTAAATTGTCTTTACCTTCCCCCACTCTGAAGTGTAGTAATAAGGACAGCCGTCCCATTCAATCCATCTTAACATATATCCGGTATTTGTTTTCAAAAGTTCGTAACTGTCATAATTACCGTTTATAATATCCTTTACTTCCTGCGGCAATTCGTCCTTTACTTCCGATGCCAAGACACCTGTTGTAATCGGTCCTTGCTCTGCTCTCGGTTCATCGGCATAATCTTCGTAATACTTATCAATATGACTTTCATTGCATACTCTGAATGAATTTCTTATACCGCCGACGTAATTTATAGGCAATACCATATTAATCGTAAATTCCTTTTCACTGTTTGCAGGAATTAATACACTTGCCATTGTATCTTTTTTAGCAGGACTTGACTCGTCTTTCAAAAGACCGCTGTGCTTGCCGTTTTCGTCCTCAACATACACCGCAATATTTGACGAAGTTTCGGCAACGTATTCAAAATACTTATCTTTATTCGTTACGTTCTTAACTTTTAAATTATATGCCTCTGTTACGCAATAGTTGCCCATACTGCAACCGTAGCCTTGATTACTGCGTTTAACGGAAAGTTCATAATTTGGAACATAGTCCTCTCTGTTGTACCAAGTTGACGCACCCGGATATTCCGCAGTATCACTGTGATACGGATCCCATATCCATAAATTATTTTTTTCTTTTTCCTTTACATTAGAGCCGTAATAATCAAGTTTTGAATCATCTTTGTATGTCAAAGTGAGCAAGTCCGATTGTACAGATATATCTTTCGACCAAATATCGTCCTGCGGATTAAGATTGGTGCACCACGCGTCCGTGACATAGCCGTCAGGCTGATATTGATTGAATACTTTGTTTTTTATATACTCACCGTCTTTGTATGTATTGTCAATAGTATATTCAAGGTCAACATTAACCTTTGGAAGTGAATCGGCAATGCCTTTTTCCGTTCTTGTGTATGAATATTTTCCGAACTTTGCATTCGGGTCAAAACTGCTTCTGTCCTTTAGTTCATCACCCGTTTTGAATGCCGCAACATTAAAATTCATTTTGCCGTAATTAAGTGATAATTCTCCAAGTATCTGTGACGGCTTGTGATAGCCGATACTTGTGTAATCGTCCATATAGTCGCTAAGCCATATTGTTTCGCCTTTTTTCAGTTCAACAGTTACAGGCTCATATGGCTTTGCCTCGTATAACCAGGCACCGTTTAATTGTGACAGGTTTACACCAAGCATTGACGCAAGTCCGTTAATGCAACCGAATTTGTTTGTTTCTTTTGACCACGTTCCGTCACTGAATATAAACGACTCGTCCTCAACAGCCTCAAAAAATGCTTTGTTTATAGTTATTTCACTGTCCTCAACAGCCGTGAGTTCAACATCAACTTCAATTTCATATCCTGTACCGTAACCGCCGTTACTGTCAGTGTAATTTATATGACAAATAAGAAAGTCATATAAATCCGGTTCAAGATTTTCGTTGTTCATAATATATGACGGTGGATTGTCGTCACTGTTCATTAAGTCCTGATTTCTGATTGCTTCGGGATTGTTGCAATAAATCCACTTGCCTTCTCCTTCAGGCGTAAATGTCATATCTGCCGCCGATGCACTTACCCCCAATGCACAAAGCAATACTATAATTGCTAATATTTTCTTCAATTCCTCGTCCTCCTTTTGTATATTTATATTTATTTAGACGTTAAATAATTCAATTTTGTTCCATTTGTTTCCGTAAAAAAACGGAACATCTCAGTTCCGTTTTGTGTGTGATGTGTATTTTGTGGGTTGTCAAGTGTGCCAATCTTTCTTGCCACCCCTCAGTCGGCTTTGCCGACAGCTCCCCTCAAAGGGAGCCTTAGTATGCCGCTCCCTGAGGAGAGATGCCTGAAAGGCGGAGTGGTGGCGTATTTTTATTCTTCTGTTTCTTCGCTTTCTTCATCATCACTGTAATAAAGCTCACCTGCACGCATCATTTCAATCATATCCCATACAGTATATTTGCCCTCATCATCTTGTGTTGAAAACGGTACAAGAATATCATCTTCGCCCATTTCAAGAGTTTCCCAAATTCTTTGAAGATTCGGCTCAATCTCTCTCTTTTTAAGCTTATCCATTTTTGTTGCAACAACTATCAAATTTGTATGATAATGGCGAATCCAATTTGCCATTGTTATATCGTCCTTAGTTGGCTTATGACGGCTGTCAACAAGCAATATCGTCTGCACAAGCGGTTCACGGTTTGCAAGATAATCCTCCATCATCTTGCCCCACTTTTCCGTTTCGGACTTTGAACGCTGTGCATATCCGTAACCCGGCAAGTCAACAAGATAAATTGTATCGTCGATATTATAAAAATTAATCGTAATTGTTTTACCCGGTGTACCCGATACTCTCGCCAGCGATTTCCTGTTAAGCAATTTATTTATCATCGAAGATTTACCGACATTTGAACGTCCGGCAAATGCAAATTCCATATAACCTGTCGTTGGGTATTGGTTTGGACGTACTGCGGAAATTGTAAGGCTAACATTATGTATATTCATAATTTATATCATTCCTTTCTTCACTTATCTCAAAGCATTTTCAAGTACAGTATCCATACTCTTTACAGGTATGAAATTGATTTTGCTTCTTACTTCCTTAGGGACATCGTCTATATCGGCTTTGTTTTCGTTCGGAATAATAATATCGGTTATTCCTGCTCTGAATGCCGCAAGCGACTTTTCTTTCAAACCGCCTATCGGAAGAACTCTGCCTCTAAGCGTGATTTCACCTGTCATTGCAATATCGTTTCTTACAGGATTTTTTGTAAGCGCCGATACAACTGCCGTTGCCATTGTTATTCCGGCTGACGGACCGTCTTTCGGTACTGCGCCTTCCGGCACGTGAATATGTATATCCTTTGTTTTATGGAAATTTTCCGCAATGCCGAGTTTTTGTGAATTTGCTCTTATGTAGCTGATTGCCGCCATTGCACTTTCTTTCATAACATCGCCGAGCTTACCTGTAAGTTCGACTTTTCCGCTTCCCTGCATAACGTTAACTTCTATCGACAACGTGTCACCGCCTACCGACGTCCAAGCCAATCCTCTTGCAACACCTATTTCGTCCTGCTCATTCATTTTTTCAAAATGGAAACGTTCCTTACCGAGATATTCCTCAAGATTTTGCTTTGTAACCTCTATCGGTCTTTCGGTGTTTTCAAGAAGTTTCTTAACCGCCTTACGGCATATCTTACCTATTTGCTGTTCAAGTTTTCTGACGCCTGCCTCACGAGTGTAATATCCGATTACAGCCTCAATCGCGTCATCTGAAATTGTCAAATCATTGTCATCAAGTCCATTATTTTTCATAGATTTCTTCACAAGATAATCCTTTGCAATATGGAATTTTTCATTGCTTGTATAACCCGAAAGTTCAATGATTTCCATTCTGTCAAGCAACGGTCTTGAAACCGTATCAAGTGAATTTGCTGTTGTGATAAACAACACCTGTGACAAATCAAACGGTACTTCAATATAATGGTCGCGGAATGTTCCGTTTTGTTCATAGTCAAGCACTTCCAAAAGTGCGGCTGACGGATCACCTTTATAATCCGCACCCATTTTATCAATTTCGTCAAGCAAAATAAGCGGATTTTTTGTTTTTGCCTCTTTCATTGCCGCTATAATTCTGCCCTCCATAGCGCCTATGTAAGTCTTTCTGTGACCTCTTATATCTGATTCGTCGTGAATACCGCCGAGAGATATTCTGACATATTTTCTGCCGAGCGAACGTGCGATTGACTTTGCAACCGACGTTTTACCCACTCCCGGAGGTCCCGCAAAACAAAGTATCGTACCGTTTTTGCCTTTTGTGTTCTGTCTGACCGCAAGATATTCAAGCACGCGTTCCTTGACTTTTTCAAGTCCGTAATGGTCCTCATTCAATATCTTTTCGGCATTTTTAATATCAAAGCTTTCCTTTGACAGCTTGTTCCAAGGAAGGCTTAAAACAGTATCAAGATAATTTCTAATCACCGAACTTTCAGCCGACGACGGCGGCATTTTTGAAAACCTGTCAACTTCTTTCATAAGTTTTTCTTTCGTATCCTTAACGGTTTTCAATTTGTTTATTTTCTGCTTATATTCTTCTACTTCCGCCTTTATGCCGTCGGTATCGCCAAGTTCGTCCTGTATCACTTTTAATTGCTCACGTAAATAATATTCTCTTTGATTTTTGTCAATTCTTTCTTTGACTTTCTGTGCAAGCTGTTGCTCCAACTTCAATACTTCAAGCTGATTTTGTATTGTAATGATAAGTTTTTCCGCTCTGTCATATGAATCAAATTCAGATAAAATTTCCTGTTTTTCTTTTGTGTCAATTTCAAGACTTGCGGCAATCACATCACAAAGTTCACCTATTTCCTCAATACCCATAACCGCCATAAAATTATCGGCAGTAAGTTTTGGATTTTGAGAAAAATATTCTTCGTAAGACTTTTTAAGTCGCCTTATATAAGCCTGTTTTAAAGGATGATTTTCTTCGTACAAATCGTCAAATTCCTGTACTTCCGCCTCAAAAAACGGTTTTTCGGAAATGAAATTTTCAATAATTCCACGTTCCAATCCCTTTACTATAACTCTTGTTATACCGCCGGGCATACGCATAACCTGTTTTATAACAGCAAACGTACCTATACTGTATATATCGTCAACAGTCGGTTGTTCTATTGTATAATCCTTTTGCGCCGCAAGGAATACTATTGAATCATTTTCAGCAGCACTTTCAAGTGCTTTTATGGACATTTCTCGTGCCGCGTCAAAATTAAGCGTCATATGCGGGAACAAAACCATTCCACGCATTGGCACTACCGACACACGTTTTAGTTCTTTTTCCAATCCGTTTTCACTCCTATAAGATTAATATTACTATTATATAATTTTTTCGTATAATTTTCAACTGTTTTTTACAGTTTTTTATTTAGGTTTTATAACCGATATATCAATTATTTTTTCATCACTGCTTATATATCCGTTTGTATAATGACACGTTTTTAAAATCCACGCAATATCGTCCAAAGTTACGTTTCTTCTGTCGTCAAGAAATATAATATTTTTAGCCATTTGAAGAATTTTAACCGCATCTCTGCCGTTTTTCGCATAACGTGCAATCATATCAACCGCATTTTGTTCTATATTGATTTTTATTCTTTCAGCCGCACCGTAAATTATCTTTTCTATATTATCCCTCGTCAAAGGGTTAAAATAAATTTCGACACATCTTGAACGAACAGCCTCGGGAATTTCTTCGGGCTTTCTGGTTGTCGCACCGATAAGTCTGAAATCTGCAGGTATGCCGTTTTTGAATACATCGTGTATATACGTTGGGATTTTTTTGTTTTCTTCGCTGTAATATGCACTTTCAAACATAACCCTCCTGTCCTCAAGCACCTTTAACAGCTTGTTAATCTGACAAGTCTGTAATTCGCCGATTTCGTCTATAAACAAAACTCCGCCGTGAGCCTTTGACACCGCTCCCTCTTTAACCTGAGGTACACCTGCAACGCCGTATGCGCCTGCACCTTGATATATCGGATCATGTACCGAGCCGATAAGCGGATCGGCAATGCTTCGTTCATCATATCGCATTATCGTTGCGTCTGTTTCGATAAACTTCGCATTTTTTGAAAACGGTGTACCGTTACTTTTCTTTGCACATTCCAACGCCACTCTTGCCGCTGCCGTTTTGCCGACACCCGCCGGTCCGTATATCAAAATATGCTGCGGGTCAGGACCGCAAAGTGCCGCTTTTATCGCTCTTATTCCGTCGTCCTGACCTATTATTTCATTCACGTTTTTAGGTCTTGCCGTTTCCGTTACAGGTTCAGACAAATGTATATGTCGCATATAATTAAGGTGTTCAGCCTCTTTTTTTGAATTGTTTGCAAGGGTTTCACTGTCGCTTTTTTCATTCCTCAGCTTTGTGAAAAAATACATTCCTATAACAAGTGTAAAGAAAAACTGTGTTATCATTATTACACTATTCATATCTATTCCTCCGGACATTTCTTAATACTCTAACTATATTCTTTTCAGAGTAATTTTAATTATTCCAAAATGTCTATGGGAATATTTTTAGTCTTTAACGCAAACAACAGAGCTTTTTGCTCTGTTGTCTAAGTAATGTCTAATTCAAATCTTCTAAATTTCCGCCCATCAATTCATATGCTTTTTCAAACTGATTGTCTGTTGTCACTTCAATCTTTGAAAAAACTTTTTCAATTTTCTTTTGAGTCGGTATGTCAAGGACTCCGTATGAAAGCAAATCATTTGCTTTTTGGAAGTCCTTTATCGCAGTTTTCAATTCATCGTCAAATACATCACTGTCCGTATTTCCGTTATAGAAATCCAACAGATAAAGTCTTTCCTTTGCGGCTTTAACATTATCGGACGAATTACCGTATGATTGTTTTGTTGTATAATCAAACGGCGTATACTTTGATGTATCTATTCTGTCAGTAGTATTTTCAACTTCAACATCAGGTGTAAGTCCGATATGGTTTATTTCCTTACCGTTTCTTGTCACATACTGACCTGTTGTAAGTTTAAAAACAGAACCGTTTGAAAGCGGATATGTATTTTGAATTACCGCCTTACCGAAAGTCTTTGTTCCGATAAGAGTACCGCCCTTGGAATCTTGAATTGCACTTGCAAGAATTTCAGACGCAGAAGCAGTATGCTCATTTACAAGTACCGCAAAGTCAAATTCAGGCTTATCAAGCTTTGATTCATATGTAACATTATACTTTGTATCTCTGAATTTAACGTCGATTATCTTACCTTTTTTAACAATCTGCTGTGCAATCTCAACCGATGATGACACAAGACCGCCGCCGTTATTTCTCAAATCAAGAATTATCTTCTTAATATTCTTTTCACGCATCCAATCAAGTGCATCTGTAAATTCATCGGTAGTTGTCGAATTAAAGGTTGTAATTTGAATATAACCTATATTACCCTTCAATTCAGCCGAATTAACGGAATTTTCATGTACCGCAACACGCGTTGTTATAAATTCAAGTTCTTCCCCGTCACGCAGCACGGAAACTCTGACGCTTGTATTTTCTTCGCCGATTATTTTGTTACGCACTTCGGATATGCTCCAGCCCGTAACGTTCTCGCCGTCAACCTTGCAAATCTTGTCGCCGATTTTAAGTCCTGCTTTTTCAGCCTTACTGTCCTCATTGAGAAAACCCACAATTTCAACATAACCGTCATCAGACATTTTCATTGATATACCGATACCGTAAAAATTCTGATTTAATTTATCCTGAAATGCCTTATACTCCTCCGGAGTGTAAAATTCACTGTAATCATCAAGGCTTTCAAGCATTGACTTCAACAACTGCACCAACAATGGGTCATTATTTTCAAGCAACTTTGAAAGACCCTGTTTCATTATTTCTTCTTCCGTAAGTGAATCGTCTATATATCTTTCGGCAACATATTTTGCCATTTGTTCAAATGCACCATATTCACCGCTGTATTTTGATTCTTCCGCTGTTTCTGTTTCAGCCGCAAAAACACTTCCCGACATAAGCAACATAACAACAGACAAAACAGCCGCTGTCAATTTCTTCTTCATATGCACTACCTCTTACTTACTGTTATTTTCATATCGTTAAAATATTTTTCGCCCTGTACCGTAAGTGTATAAACAAGCTCGATAGTTCCGCCGTTTTCGTCAAGTTTTGATACTATTCTTTGCGTTTCAATCTCCATCGGCACTGTGCCGTAAGGCAAATGATACAAAAACTCTTTCTTTGTATCAACCTTATACGTCATTGACGAATTTACACTTCCCGTACGTTTTATAAGTATCTCGTTGCCGTCTATTTTTATCATAGACGAAATTTTATCTCCGTCATTTTCTGTTTTGTACGTTATATACTGCTTACCGTTTTTTTCGGTATAATTTCCGTAAGCCGTTTCTTCTATTGTGTCGGTTTCCGAATCAATCGTCTGTCTGTTGCTGACCTTTATACGATATTCGTTATCAGTATTTTTCAATGTCAATCTTATTCACCTGTCCGTTAATTTCTCTTTCAAGGAAAATTCCGCCAAGCTCCTCAAAGCTTGATATATCATCGCTTACATAATATCTGTATTGATTTTCGTCACACTTGCCGTCATGCAGAAGGTTTTCTTTTGTAAGTTTCTTTTTTAAATACTTTGCAACCTCCGCACCCGAATTTATAAGTGTAACATCATCACCCATATATTCTCTTATAACCTTTTCAATCAAAGGATAATGCGTACAGCCCAAAATAAGTGTATCAACACCTTGATTTCTTATTTCTTCAAGATATTCCGCCACGATAATTCTCGTAACCTCCGTATCGAAATATCCGTTTTCAACAAGCGGTACAAACATAGGGCAAGCCTTTGCAAAAGTCTGCATCTCGCTGTCATATGCCTTTATCTGCTTTTCGTATTCACCGCTTTTGATTGTTCCCGCCGTACCTATAACGCCGATTTTCTTGTTCTTTGTCGCTCTTACCGCCGCATAAACAGCCGCGTCAATTACGCCGATAATCGGCACGTCAAATTCGTCCTTAATCGCAGGCAATGCCGCAGAACTTGCAGTTCCGCAAGCGATAACTATAATTTTCACATCAAATGTGTTAAGAAAACGTATGTCGCCTCTTGTATATTTAAGCAACGTTTCTTTTGAACGCGAGCCGTAAGGAACTCTGCCCGTATCACCAAAATATATAATGTCCTCTTTCGGTAACTCATTTATTATCTGCTTTACGGCAGTAAGTCCTCCAAGTCCTGAATCAAAAACACCTATACATTTGTTATCCATTATTTTACTCTCTTTTCCGCAAGCTCGATAAGTTTGTCTAAAAGCTCGCTGTATTCTATACCGACAGCACCCCATAGTTTCGGATACATACTTATGTTTGTAAATCCCGGAAGTGTGTTGATTTCATTTAATACAACACTTCCGTCACTGTGCTTAACAAAAAAGTCAACTCTTGAAAGTCCGCTGCCGTCAAGTGCCTTAAACGCTCTTACGGCATACTCTCTGATTTGCTCGATTGTTTCCTTAGGCAGATCGGCAGGAATTTGAAGTTCTGTTGAGTTGTCGTTGTACTTTGCGTCAAAGTCATAAAATTCAACAGTCGGCATAATTTCACCTACTGTTGCGGCTTTTACGTCCTCATTACCAAGTACGGCACATTCAACCTCATGACCATCGATATTTTCTTCTACAAGTATTTTTCTGTCAAACTGTGCGGCATTTTCAAGTGCGGCTTTTAATTCTTTTCTGTCGTGAGCCTTACCCACTCCGACAGACGAACCTGTTCTTGCAGGCTTAACAAAGCAAGGATAACCAAGCTTGTTTTCGATTTCATCCATCTTATCTTCAAAGTTGTCTGTTTTATTTACAACAACCCAATCAGCCTGCGGAATATCTGCACTTGCAAACACGATTTTTGATGAAGTCTTATCCATACCGTTTGCAGACGCCATTACGCCCATACCGACATAAGGTATTCCCGAAAGTTCAAAAAGGCCTTGAATTGTTCCGTCCTCTCCGAACTCACCGTGAAGTACAGGAAAAATAACGTCAGGATGAATTTTCGTAACCTTATCACCGTCAAAAACAAGTATAGCCTTATCCTCTGCATCAGGAGAAAGAATTGCCTTCTTCTTGTTTTCCGTATCCTGTTCCCATTCTCCGCTTTCAATCTTTGCATAGTCGCCTGTGTACAGATACCATGCACCATTTTTTGTAATTCCTATTGTTGAAATATTGTATTTATCTTTATTAAGGTTATTTAAAACCGATGTAACCGATTTTCTTGAAATTTCGTGTTCCGGTGACTGTCCGCCGAAAATAACACACAATTCTAACATTATGTAATCACTCCTAAAACTTTATATAATATTATAATACCTTTTTCGTCACTAAATTGCAAGTGTATTTATTAAAAGTTTATCTTTTTCTCAACTTTTCGAGTATATTTTCAAAATACTCCGGTATATCACTTGTAAATTCCATCATTTTGCCTGTCCGCGGGTGTACAAAACCAATCGTTTTTGCGTGAAGCAACTGACCGTTTAAATTGAACTTTTCTTTTTTAATTCCGTAAAGCGTGTCGCCTACTATGCTGTGACCGATTGACGCCATATGCACTCTTATCTGATGTGTTCTGCCTGTTTCAAGGATACATTCGACAAGTGTATATTGTCCGAACCGTTCAAGTACGTTAAAATGCGTAACCGCCTCACGTCCGCCGAATACAACAGCCATTTTCTTTCTGTCAGACGGATTTCTGCCGATAGGCTTATTTATTGTGCCGCTGTCCTCTTTTATATTACCGTTTACAAGCGCAACATATTTACGCATTGCTTTGCGTTCTTTAAGCTGATCCGACAACTTCAAATGTGCCTCGTTGCTTTTTGCGACTATCAAAAGTCCCGACGTGTCCTTATCAATTCTATGCACAATCCCGGGACGGATCACACCGTTAATTGCAGAAAGTTCGTCACCGCAATGGTAGACAAGACCGTTTACAAGCGTACCGCTCTCGTTACCCGGTGCAGGGTGAACGCAAAGTCCCTGCGGTTTGTTCACAACGATAACATCACTGTCCTCATATACGATATTAAGCGGTATATTTTCAGGCTCAATAGAAAGTTCTTCGGGTTCGGGTACATTTATCGTTATTTCCTCCGTACCCAAAATCTTATATTTCTTTAAAAGCTGTTTTTCTCCGCAAAGCACAAGACCATCCTCGCATAATTTTGCCGCATAACTTCTCGAAATATCCGAATTGTCCGCAATGAATTTATCAAGTCTTTCGCCTTTGTTTTCCTCTGCCGCATTAATTTTTAACGTCTGCATTTTTATCCTCTTTATCAAACCAAATAAAATAAACCACAAGCAATATCGCACCGACAGTTATACCTATATCGGCAATATTGAATACCGGAAAGTTTATAAATGACGTCTGTATATAGTCAATAACAAAACCTCTGAAAATTCTGTCTATTGCATTGCCGAATGCGCCCGCAAACATCATTGTAATCGATGTACACAAAAGCGGATGTGTCGGCTTTTTCTTTATCCAGTATATTACCGCACAGATACAAAATGCAACCGAAATAATACTCAAAAGCGAGAGTTTTCCCGAAAGTAATGAAAATGCCGCTCCCTTATTTTGAATATATGTTATATCAAATAAATTCAGTATCGAAAATGCGGTATCGCCTACATTCATACCCGAAACAACCAAGTATTTTACCGCTTGATCGGCTATAATTATAAGCACCGCAATAATAAGCCAAAGCATATATAATCTCCTTATTTTGTAATATAATCGAATGCAGCGAATATTTCGTTCTTTGAAACATCAGTCGTCTGCATAACCTCGCCGACTTTTGTCGGCAAAACAAATTTTAATTTACCTGCAATTTTCTTTTTGTCCTTCTGCATATAGCCGTAAACAACCTCTTTTTCAGGCAAATCAACACGAATTTTAAAACCGTACATATCAAGTACGTTCTCAATACGATTTAATGTACTTTCATCAATCATATTTCGCTTATACGCAATATACGACGCACCGACCATACCGATTCCGACACACTCACCGTGAGTCATCTTAAAATCATATGCCGATTCGATCGCGTGACCGATTGTATGACCGAAATTGAGAATTGCACGAAGTCCGTTTTCTTTTTCGTCCTGCTCAACAACGTCAGCCTTAATCGAACAATTTATCTTGTCCATCTTTATAAGCGTTTCATTGTCAAGTGTTTTTATCTTGTCGCTGTTTTTCTCGATATAATCAAAGAACTCGCTGTCTCTTATAATTCCGTGCTTGATAACCTCTCCCATACCCGAAACAAATTGTTCGTTCGGAAGTGATTTCAAAGTTGCCACATTTATGTACACAAGTTTCGGCTGATGAAAAGCACCTAAAATATTCTTGCTTTCCATAAAGTCAATACCTGTTTTTCCGCCGACAGAGCTGTCCGACTGTGAAAGTAATGTTGTAGGCACTTGTACAAAATCAATACCGCGCATAAATATTGCCGCGGCAAATCCTGCCATATCTCCTACCACGCCGCCGCCAAGTGCAACAATCATACTTTTTCTGTCCATTTCGTGTTCGATACACTCACCGCATATGCCGAGTATTGTATCCATACCCTTGTTTTCTTCACCTGCCGTAAATGCGTATATTTTTGAATCGTAGCCGTTTTTTATAAGTAAATCGTTTACTTCGTCGGCATATAGTTTTTCTACGTTACTGTCCGTTACAACAAGTAATTTTTTCGGTGCATTTATATCCGACATTGCTTTTGCAAAGCCGTTAAAGCTATCCGAAAAAAGTATATCGTATGATTTTTTTCCTAAATCAACAAATAATTTTTCCATATTCAATGTTCCTTTTAGTGTCCCTATTTTTAGTGTCCCCTTATAGTGAAAGTGACGGTATCGCATTAAGCGTCATATCCGCAAAATTCTTTTCAAGATAACCGTAATATCCCGCACAGGCTATCATTACTGCATTATCCGTACAAAGTATAGGCTCCGGATATACAACTTTTATGCCCTTTTCGCCTGCAAGTTTTGTCATTTTTTCACGCAACGCACTGTTTGACGCAACACCGCCTGCAAGTGCGATAATCTTGCTGTTTTTCTGTTCTGCCGCCTCTATCGTGTGTTCACACAAAACGTCCGTAACCGCATCCTGAAAGCTTGCGGCAATGTCGGCTTTATTATATTCTTCACCGTTTTGTTCAAGTTTGTGAAGATAATTTATGACCGCTGTTTTAACACCGCTGAATGAGAAATCAAGCGAATTTTGATCCATTCTCACGCGTGGGAAATCAACCGCTTTCGGATTACCCTCTTTGGCAAGTTTATCAATAAGCGGACCGCCCGGATAACCCAAACCAAGCACACGAGCTATTTTGTCAAACGCCTCACCTGCCGCATCGTCACGTGTTCTGCCCATTATTTCAAGATGCGTGTAATCCTCAACGCTCACAATATGACTGTGTCCGCCTGACGCAACAAGACATACAAACGGCGGTTCTAAATCTTTGTGTGCCACAAAATTAGCCATTATGTGTCCCTTTATGTGATGTACCGGCACAAGCGGTTTGTTAAGTGCAAACGCAAGTGCTTTTGCCGTTGATACTCCGACAAGCAACGCACCGACAAGACCCGGACCGTATGTAACCGCAATCGCGTCAATATCGTCAAATGTTACGTTTGCCTCCTCCAATGCCTCGTCTATAACCGCGTCAATCGTTTCAATATGCCGTCTTGACGCAACCTCCGGCACAACACCTCCGAATTTTTTGTGCAGTGCAATCTGCGTATTTATTACATTAGACAAAACCTCTCTGCCGTCTTTTACGACAGCAGCCGCAGTTTCGTCACATGAACTTTCAATTCCAAGTATAAGCACGTTATCACTCCTCACACGGTTCAAAGCTTTTCGTCATTATCCAAGCGTCCTCACCGTTATCACTGTAATATCTTTTCCTCTCACCTATTATATCAAAACCGTATTTCTTGTAAAGCCCTTGGGCCGCTATGTTACTTTTGCGGACTTCAAGAGTTAAAAGTTCCAGCTTTAATGTAATGGCTGTTTTTATCATTTCACTGATAAGCATACTGCCTATTCCGTTTTTTCTGTATTCCGGAAGTACTGCGATATTTGTTATGTCACCCTCACCCGACACGTTCCAAAACCCTGCATAGCCTATACACTTACCATTATCCTTTGCGACAAAATACACCGCAAGTTTGTTTTGCATTTCGTCGTGAAAAGATTTTTCCGACCACGGAACTGCAAAGCACTTTTTTTCAAGCTCCGCAATTTCCGCAACGTCATCATCTGTCATTCGTGTTATCGTAATATTTTTCATATCACTTTTTACTTTGCATATCTGCGATTTTTTCCGCAATGTCTACAAGCGCGTCATAAATCTCTTGTGCAACTTCTTCATATTCTTCAAGGTCACCGCCGTAAGGATCGGATATGTCACCGCTTGAACCTGCATATTCAAGTAATGTGTATACCTTGCCTTTTGCCAAAGGCTCAAGTATTTGCTTGTGTCCCTCTGTCATTGTTAGGATTAAATCACATTGCTTTATAAGGTCCTCCGTTACAGGCTGTGTTCTATGGCCTGATAAGTCTATGCCGTATTTCATAAGTGCTTTAATCGCATTTTCACTTGCACCTTGACCGTCCTCGGCAAATATTCCGGCTGATTCGATAAATACATCAAGGTCGTTTTCAACAGCGATTTTGTCCATTATCGCCGCCGCCATCGCACTTCTGCACGTGTTGCCTGTACATACAAACAGTATATTCATAAACTCTTTTAAACTCCTTTAAACCCTTATTTTTGGCTCTATGCCTACATTTTTCGACACTTTACATTATCTGTTAATTTTATGCTTTCTTATGATTTGCCACTTAATTTGATGGTCATTTTCTGTAAATCCTCTGTAAAATAAGACGATTTTGACGAATTTACAGGACGGCGCATTGTAGCTGTTTTAGCTCCTTCTCAACATTTTCATACTCTGCATGAGTGTATGTATTCATAGTAACGCTTAAATCTGAATGCCCCATCAAATACTGTAAATGTTTTGGATTGATTCCTGCACTTGCCATATGACTGCAAACATGAGGTGTTATTAGCGGCAATTCTTCTTTATATATGCTATTATATTTTTCGCGGATATGCTGAAAATACTTTTCCCAATGCATTGCAACAGTAGGCATATTGTTTTTATCTAAATAGAGAAATCCCGAATAACCATCTACGACAGGCTCAATCTTTAAGGACGTTCTGTTATTAAGAATCCTTTCAAAACATTGACATACATTATCTGTTATCGGTATAATCCTTTTTCCTGCCTTCGTTTTGGGTTTTTCATATAGTATACCTCATATTACTTGGGCGTATAAGCTGGCGTTCAATATTGATTTTCTTTGCTTTTAAATCAATATCATTTATAGTCAATCCGGTAAATTCTGAAATACGCATACCCGTATAAAACAGAATATATATTGCATCATAATATTTACAAAAATGCTTGTCATTTTTGATAAAAGCCAAAAATTTTCTTTTTTGATCATGTGTCAATGCATCTCGTCTTACACCATCATTTACAATAATTGTAAAAGCAGAAAAATCAAACGGATTTTTTCGTATAAGTTCATCATCCAGAGCCATTTTAAACGCCGGTCGTAAAACACCTCTTATACTATGAATGGTACTGTAACTTAATCCATCATTTTCCTGAAGCTTTATAAGCCAAAGCTTTGCATCTGAAATTTTCACTTCATCAATCCTACGCATACCAAAAGGTTCTTTCTCTAAGCGTCTCAATACAGTATTGTAACCTGTTCTTGTATTTTCTCGCACTCCTCTTCTTTGAATAACATATTCATACACCGTAAGATTACCACCATATGGTATAAGTCCATCATCAATATCCTTCAATATTTCTTTTTCTTTTTCTCTTAATGAAATACATTTTCTCTTTCCTTTAGGAAGCGGATCAGTTTCTTCAAGTTTCCAACTGTAAACACATTTTGCCTTACCAAATATATCAACATAGTCAAATTGGTATAAACCATTATCCCTTTGACATTCGCCGTTTCTTAAAATCCTTCCTTTCTTATCTCTTCTTTTTTCACTCATAAATATTTGCTCCTTTCTAACAAAAAGAAGCCATAGTGTAATATTAGTATATCACATCTATGACTAAATTTCTACTATTTTTTTATATTTCCTAAATTGATGTCGTTTCATCTAAAAAGGATTCAAATTTTTTTCTGTTTATCATTGTTCTACTACCATTTTGAACAATAAATTTATAATCGGATTCCAAAAAATCATTAACTATCCTGTACATTTTATTCTCTCCGATATTAAAATACTCCGACGCCTCTTTAATTGTCAGTAAATACTTTTCTGATATCGGAATTTTTTTAACCGAAGCTTTATCCAAAATATGCACCTCCTAAAAATATATCACCCCCTATATAGGCAAAACGAATAGCAGCTTGCAAGACTGCTCCATAGGAATTTCACCTTCCCGGCGCTCTGCCCGGACTGTCCCCGATGCTTGCATACACGCCTTTTATAGCGCGGTCTACGGCTGGACAGAAGTATCATTGTCCCTATACAAGATTATCGCCCACAGCTTGCAAATTCTGTTTTTCGGCATTGATAATTTATCGCAATCTATATACTTCAATGAAAGAAATTATACAAAGAGGTAGAAGCAAATTATAGATTATGGCGTATCTGTCGTCTGGCTCATTCATATAGGAATGTATCCGCTTGCTCTTATTCTGTCCCAGCATTGTCTTCCGGGACTTTCTTTTTACGTTCTTCCACTGACCATTTATATAATCAACAGTATGTTATTCCACAATTTATTTGAGAGCACAACAATAAGACGGCACAGCTTTTGCCATGTCACCTGCGAGTATCTGAAAACAAATTTAACTGCTAATCAAACACTTTTTTCATTACATAACGCAATTTTAGTGCGACAACATTTGTGGCTGTTACATAATAATTGATTTTGTAATGAAAATGGCTGAAAATATTATAAAAAACTGTCTAAAATCAACATTTCATAGATTATATTCACGAACGATTCTTGTCTAAAATGTAGTGGAAATTATTGACAATTACTTTTGCGAATGATATAATCACAACATAATCAATTATTATGTTGTATCGTGTAGAAAATAGTCCCGTATAAGACCGAGATTTTGAATTCTCTTGCGGTGTACTTCTCCGCTTTCCGCTGTATAAATACGCGCGGTATTTATACTCGAATGTCCAAGAATATCAGAAAGACGGACTATATCCTGATAAACAGCATAATATGTTTTACCAAACAAGTGTCTTAGATTATGCGGAAACACCTTGCTTGCAAGCACTCCTGCTTTAATGCAAAGACGCTTCATCTCTGCCCAGATATTACTCCGATTAAGTGGATTTCCTTTTCTGGTAACAAACACAGCTCCATTTTTAATATTCTTTTCCCTAATGTACCGCTGTAACATCTTACACAGCTTGCTCGGAATGAAAATAACACAATTTTTTCCCTTGCATTTAATGCTTGCAACACCGTTTTTCACTGCATCTACCGTTATATATGCCAATTCGGACACACGGATTCCGGTAGCACAAATTGTCTGCATTACAAGATACAAACGTGTTTTCCCCTGTTCGTAAGCTGTTTTAAGAAGTATGTCATATTCCGCTTTTGTAAGCTCACGGTTTGGTTCAATAAATGTGTTTTTCTGAATTTTAAGACTTTTTACCCTGTATTCCGGATGATTTATCCATCCAAAAAATGAATTTAGCGATGATAATACTGAATTTACACTTTTAGGCACATATTCACTCTCCAGCAATTGCTTATATTCTTGAACAACCGCTTTGCTGATTTGTTGTCCGTCAAGCCACTGAACAAATGCGGTTACATCATGAGTGTACTTCATCACTGTCGCTTTTGACTTTTCCTCCAAAATAAGGTAGCTCTCAAATTCCTTAATTTTTTGTAACATCAATAATTTCCTCCACAACCATTATACAATATATTTTTAAATTTGTCATATACCAAAAAATGGTTATAAAAAACAAGGCACATTACAAAACGGTTTTTAGCCATTTCGCAATGCGCTTTATATGCTTATAATAAAATCTTTTTTATCCGCAATATATTAAATATTGAAATTAGTTATGTGTCTGCATATTGAATATACTTCTTACTATATTGAATATATCACTCATCACAGAATACACGGTTATATTTAAGAAAAAAAGAGAGAGAGATATTCTTATTATGGGGTGTTCACATGTACCCGTATATTCTGAGATCAACTATATATTTTTTTATTTATTTAATTCCTATTATTTTACCAACGCTTGCAATTTGCGAAAAGCAAACTGTAAACTACTTCGATGTCCTCTGTAATAGTTTTCTATGCTATGTTCTTATTGAAAAGAACTATATATCATATTATATTGAAATACCTCAATGCATACTCAATTCCATCATCTAATAAATTCTTGGTAACAAATGAAGATAGTTGTTTTAGTTTCTCTGGACTTTCACCCACTGCAATACTATTTGGCACTGCCTCAAGCATAGGAATATCATTCATACTATCGCCTATGGCATAGGCATCTGATAAATGTATATGATGATACCTGAGTACACGATCTATTCATGTTCCTTTTCTCATCATACCACGCAAGCAGCTTATCAAAAGCAAAATTATCATCACTTACGTCGGGTGACAAGTTCTTACCCTGATTTTCAAAACGTCTTTTAAGTTTCATAAAGCCTTCAAATGAGCGGCAGCGTTTATCGGTAAAAAATGATTTTGAATGTTCATACATTGGTGTCATATCGCACTCATATATTAGTTCTGCTACACTATCACATAGTTTTTGCGGTAATTTATGCTGAAATATTACTTCTTTGCCACACTCTATATACATTCCACATCCACATATATAACCATCAAAACCTATATCTAACAAGCGCTGCTCAATATTCATAATAGTCCTACCAGTATCAACATACATAAGATGTCCATTTGCCTGTGCTTTATGAATTGCGTTTATAGCGCTTTCCGGGATTATATATGCCCCATCATCAGATATAAGTGTGCCGTCCAAATCAAAAAATACTATCATTAGTGCCTCTCCTTAATTTTATTTTCTCTATTATTATATATTAAAATAAAACTCTTTACAAATATTATAAATACGTTTTAATTCAAAATAGTATTTATTCCGTCTTGTATTCAAAAAAATCGAAATCCGCGTAATGCTTGTGTTTGACTCTATCCGCACAGGTAATACCCACCATTGTTCCTGTAAACTCACCATACCGGCAGTATTCATCCGAAAATTTCGTAGCATCAAATACAGGACCGATTGGTATATATTTTTTTCCGTCAAGACTCCACATAAATTGCATTTTACGACCGCGTACTTCTACTCTCATATATACAGGGACATCCTCAACTGCCACACGTGTATCAAGCATCTCCGCTTTTTCGCCGTTTTCAATATGTATAATCGACAGCGCGCTTTGTCCAAGTGTTTCGCTATAATATTTACGGAGATTGATATAGTTCATATTATCATAGTAAAATATCAGACCGGCGCTCTGATGAGGCATTTCTGGAATATATTCCATTTTTGTAGTTACAGTCGCATAAGTGCTTGTGAGTTTTCTTGCAAGTATGCTTACCTTGTTTAATGATGTTCTCGACTCCTGACCTCTAAGGCGCACATAACCCTTTCTTGCGTTTATATCTGCAAAGCACGATGGCATAATACGCGGCGAGTAATACCAACTGCCGAGAATATCACTGTCAAAATCATCAAAATCAGGAATTTGACTCACCGGATATTCCTCTAATGCGCTTTCCTCCGTATATTCCTTTGCAATATTTGTTCCATCGGTCATTCTGAGCCATCCCTCGTCAGTCCATTTCATTTTTTGAATTGCTGTTTCACGTCCTAAAGTACAGCGCAGTTCCGGAACAAACGGTCTTGCGCACAGATGAACAAGATAACTTTCGCCATTTGGAAGATCTACAAGACTTCCGTGTCCCGCCTTTTGAAGCGTAGTATAAGGATTAAAATATTGAGGCTTTAAATGGTCAATGTTATTCCGTTCGTTCGTTTCCACCGGATTTGAAGTCACCACAGGACCATTCGGGTCTTTTTCGTATGGTCCCCATATATTCCTCGATCTTCCCATTGTGACACAATGATTATAACCTGTTCCGCCTTCAGCGCACATTATATAATAATATCCGTTTTTCTTATACAGATGCGGAGCTTCAATACAACCTCTGTTAGTACCGCCGCGCCATATACGTTTTGGATAGCCTATAATTTCTTTCTTTACAGGATTATATTCTGACATTGAAATCACACCCGGCTTTTCGTAGCCCTCTCGTGTTTCCCACTCAAGTGACACTATATATTTTCTGCCGTCATCATCGTGCAGGATTGACGCATCAAATCCTGCCGAATGCAGATAAACAGGCTCGCTCCAAGGACCTTTTATATCACTTGCTGTAATAAGATAGTTGTCAACCTCAAAATATCCTGCATTCATTGAGTTCATTACACCGTAAACAACATAGAACAGATTCTCGCTTTCGCACCATGTCAAACACGGCGCCCATATACCTTTCGAGGAGGGAAGTTTTTTTAAGTCAACAGTTTCATCATCAGTGAGTACATGAGTGTAAAGTTCCCAATTTTTCATATCCCTTGAATGGTAAACAGGTATTCCGGGAAACCATTCAAAGCTTGAAACCGCTATATAATAATCGTCATCTTTGCGACAAATACACGGATCCGGATTAAAGCCCGGAAGAATAGGATTTTTAATCATTTATACTTCATCCTCTCATTGTTCTATACTCATCGTTTACATAATCAAAAGCCAAGTTCTTCTCCAACAACTACAACACTGATACGTCCAGGGAATTTGTAACATCCGTCAATAATGCTTATTACATTACATACTCGCATTTCGCCTGTACAATCCTCACATCGGCAGGTTTCATCACACGGATTATTATGATGTATTCTTTTAGAATTCATTGGAGCAACTGATTTTGCGCGCTTAATTCCTTCTGCCGCATCTGCAACAATTTTATTAGCGCCAACTACAACAATTACTTTTTTGGGTCCGAAGCCTATACATCCTACCCTGTTTCCGGTGCAATCTATATTTACTATCTGCCCATCCATAGTTATTGCATTTGACCCTGTCACAAACACATCTGACAAGAAACCCAGACGATATTTATGAAGTTCCTCTTCCCACGACTTATTCGTAAAGCGGTCAATAAATTTATACTTTGGACTTTTAATTAAATCAAGTATTCCTGTTTTCTGAAGCGTTACGCTGCCGCCTACGGCAATTTCAGCACCTTCCGGAAGCATTTTCTCAACCATTTTTTTTGCATCTTCGGCTGTATCGGCATAATGCGCATCAAATTTGCGTTTATTCAAAACCTCTACAGCGTCTTTTGCCCTGCATTCTAAACTCCATTTTTTTATTTCATTCATTCTTGATTGCCAGCCTTTTCTTTAATCTATTTTGTAATAACTGCTTATTTTCGTTGGAACTCGCTTTTTTAAAGCTTCTCCACCGCTATTTCTCTTATATATATGTCAGGTCCGAAAACTCTCATATCTGCGCCGTTATTTTGTTTGTTATTAAACGAAGCGTCTTCAAGAACTACAGACTGCGTTTTCCATTCTCCGCTGTTTGTTCTCGGTTCAAACATACTATTCTTATAATTTCTTGCATTACCCTCAAACGCTTCATCTGAAGAATTGTAATGTATCCCGAATTCACCTGTACCCTCGTCAAGATAGGTTATTGTTACTTTAACCCTGTTATCCTCCGGCGCAATATATGTGTCGCTTATCTGGCAGTACATATATTGATTTTCAGGAATAAAAACACATGCCGTTTCCTTTTTTAGTTCGGACTTTGTATAAGAATCGCCCTTAGTTGGGTCAGTGTTAAGTGTTATGTTCATAAGATTATAGAAATAATCCTCGTTGAATATTATTCTTGCGGGCGGCTCAAGAGACATATTATATTCCTCCAGAACATCAGTCTCCTTGTTTAACTGCTCGTTTTTAATTACGCCTTTTTGAAGCAGTGAACCAAGCAATACATTATTCGTCTGATACGGGTTTGTGAAAAGAGCTCGGTATGACAGGAATACAAGCTCATCATATGTAATCGGGCTGTCTAACTCTACACACATGCTTTCATCCTTATATAATCCTGACTCAACCGCTATTTTTTCGCAGTTTGCGTAAGCGTCACCCTGATATCCCAAAGCGCGCAGTAAAATTGCGGTAGCCTCGCGTTTTGTAATTGTCGCTTTTGCGTTAAATGTTTTGTCACCTGTGCCGACAGCAATACCCATTTCATAAGCTTTTGATACATACGGAACAGCCCATGACGATAAATCAGTAAACGGATTTTCTGCATTATCGTCAGCCTTTTCGCCTAAAACGCCTATTATCGCCTTTACTGCCTGCTCACGTGTAACCTCGTTCTCAAGATTCATTACAAATTTATCAGCATTTTCGCCATCCAATAGTCCGAGATTATACAGATTTCTTGCGTATAAATCGTATTTTGAACCGTTTACCTGTGAATTTATAAGTGAAGCGTCCTCTGTTACGATTACATCGTCTATATAAATCTTGTAATCATCTGTGCCTTTAGCCTTCAAAATAAGTCCTGTAATATTCTTTCCTGCCACAGATATATCTGTAAGAGTGTTATAAGTCCACTTCCCATTCGCGAAACTCAGGTCGCTGTATAATACATCACCGTCAGCTGTTTCAAGTCCAACGCTTAATTCCGCGCTGCCGCCTGCCAGATATGCGCTTATTCCTATATTTATCTTTTCCGCGCTGAAATCAAGTTCGGACAGCTTTGTCAACATTTCGCCTCCGCCGCCCACTCTATTAAGCTTCAAGGCATATCTGCCGTTATATGTAAGTTCATCCTTTACAAGCTCACCGTTGCCATCTACAGGCTGCGCATCAAAATATTTCTCAAAACCGCTTCTGAAATAAACAGGACCTTCACTTAACAGCAGCGGCATTTCTTCTGTAATTTCCTCTTCGCCGCGCAGCACTTTTGGAATATATCCCGCAAGCCGCATGTATAAATCCGATGAAGTGTAACTTCCGTCTGCGCTTGCTGTTATAAAATATTGATCCTTAGGAATCATAGACGAGTCCTCCGCAAGCTTTAAAATTGCAGTACCCTCGTCATATTCGTCAAACATCGCAATGTATCCGCAGTGTATATCTTGCTTTGCAATATTATATGCCTGACGCCACATGAAATCCCCTGCGCGTCTCGGTATCTGATTTCTTACCGCGTTATCCTTCCAGTTTGACCACGAAAATCCGGGAAACATTACAGGCTGATACGCTATACCCTTTTCGTCAAGATATGCCTTATCCGCTGCAAGAATACTCGCATCACTGTCAACATCACTGTCTGTTTTTGCACTGCCGACAGACCACGGTGACAGCATATCAAGCTTACAGAATGCTTTCTCCATAGCTTCGTCCTTCGCTATCTGATCTCTCCAGCTCTTTGAAACACCGCCTATTACATAGCAGCCCTTATCGTGAAACCAATCGATCAGTTCGGAATACTGTTCTCCAGTACCTTCGCGTATTCCCAAACCCCACAGACATACAACAGGTCTGCCATTATCCTTTGCGTATGACGGCGAGGAGGTAATATCCAAGTCGTTAAGAATCACCTGCTGCCAATCCGCCTTTAAATCTTCTACGAGATTTTCCTCGCTAAGACCCGATATATCATACATTACATAGAAAAGCTCGTTATGCTTTTCTGCCGATGCCTTTACGTTTTTCAGTATATCAACGCTGTTTTTAAATCTTTCCTCAACACCGTTTATTGTAACCGAACCAAATCGCTGAACCGCAACTCCGTCAATGCCGTAATCGTGCATCATCTCAAAATGCTTATCTATAACACCTGCGCGATACGAAGAAAACAGCTTTGATTTTTCACCGTTTCCAAGTTCTGCAAAATATGTTTCTTTCAAGTCCTCCACGGAGTAATCTCTTACATCAGGATACGCGTCAAAGGTCAAATGTCCAACCTCCGGTCTGCCCCAATGTACCCATTCATTTCTCGGTGAACCGTCTCCTTCCGTGTTAAACCATGCCTGATAGCCAGCTATAACCTTATCCTCTATCGTATCCTCCGCAGCATACGCGCATACTCCAAGCGCTGCACTGAGCGCTGTTGCCGCCGCAATCACTTTTGTTATTTTTTTCATTAGATATGTCCCCTTTCTAAATTTTAATAGATAAGAAAGTATTTTATCGGCATCTTCTTTTCCCAATATTTATTTTGCAATCATAGCCGCGCCGATTATTCCCGCGTCATTAAAGGATTGTGCCGTTACAATTTTTGTTTTAGGCATAAATTTATTGAATCCGTTTGCTGCTGCATATTCGCATACAGGCTGCAAAAGATACTCGCCCTCCCTGCTTATTCCTCCGCCTACAGATATAATGTCGGGCTGCAATACATTCTCTACGCTCACAATTCCATCCGCAACATACTGAGCATACTGCTTTACAACAGCCTGCGCAGCTTTGTCACCCTGCTTTGCCGCATCAAAAGACGTTCTGCCCGAAATTTTGCCTTCTGCCTTGGCGATTTCATGCATAAGGCTTTCGGGATTTTTCTCCATTGCTACTTTAGTCTGACGTATAAGCGCCGTTACCGAAGCATACGTCTCCCAGCAACCACGTTTTCCACAAGTACACGGTTCTCCGCCCGAAACAAGAGTAATATGCCCTGCTTCGCTCGCAGCTCCGTTAAAACCGCGAAACACCTTCCCATTCAAAATCAGTCCGCTGCCAACACCTGTTCCGAGCGTTATAAACATAAATATAGGAACATTGTTACCACTCACAATATACTCTCCCATAGCGGCACAGTTTGCATCATTATCAATCTTGACAGGCAAATTAAGATATTTTTGAAACTCCTTCGCAAGCATATAATGCTCCATTTTTATGTTATTTGAATAAATAACCTCGCCTGTCTCAAAGTTAATTGTTCCCGGACAGCCTATTCCGACAGCCTCAATATCGTTCAATTCAAGCTCCGCATCCTTTATAAGCTGTTTTGACAAAAATACCATATCCTTTACAATTTCATCTGTAGGTCTTTGAGAAAGCGTCGGTACTGAAGACTGCACAACAATTTTTCCATCTTCTCTTACAATGCCGGCGGCTATATTTGTTCCGCCAAGGTCTATTCCTATATACATTATTACGCTTCCTTTCTCTCAACTCCGACTGTCAAAATCTCATACGGTTTTACCTCGATATTAAAGTATTCGTTATCTTTTGCGGCAATATCCGTAAAACGCTGTTCGATGATATTACTCTGATATAGGTTGTTTATTACTTCTGTCTTCTTTATCGTCAATACAGTAGGCTTATCACTCAAATTCACCCATCTGATAATAATATCATCAGAATCCTGTTTTGCTTTTAGTCCTGTAAGCGTCAAACCTTCTCCACTCCAGTCAAGCATTGAATATTTATCCGGCATACTGCCTTTATGCAAGCTCGTTGTTGCAACAGGCATATCCACACGGAACTGATAACATTCTTCATAGGCTTTGCTGTTTATAATATTTCCGCTGAACGGCACAATTTCTATTTCTGTCTCGCTTATGCCTATACACTGTGCCTCAGGTGCCGGGAATACTCCCCAATCACCAATTTCGCCTGTAGCTCTCAGAAGTGTTATTGCAAGCGTATTATTCATGTCGGGCAGCATTTCGTACTCATAAAGACCAATATTAGCAACAGCTATGCCACTTTCGCCGTCGTCTATACTCACAAATCCCTGTTCATGCTCGCAGGCGCTCGGATTATCCCAGCAAGCATTATGACAATTATTTCTCGTAACAAGCTCAAATACAGAATCTGCACTATGTACCTTGGAGTCTATACCGGTCGGCACCATTATTCTGACTCTATGATCCTTTGCCCTATTGTCAAATACTATTTTTATTTTTACGCCTTTTCCATGCTTATCAAGAGATACATAAGTTTCTATTGTAAGCTCGACAGTATTTTTACTTCTTCCGCCTTTTCTTTCTTTAAAAAATACCATGTGACGCTTTTCGTCCTCAAATGCTTCATCGCCTGCTTCGGGAACTGTTATTGTATTTGTAATCTTATAAACAGCTCTGAACGGTTCGTTCTCTACAAGCTCAATTTTAGCATTATCTCCCTTTGTTGTTATCGGCTCTGTTCCTTCAGGCATCTTATACATATACTCGTTACCTATGTCGCCTGTTTCTTCATAATAACCGACACCTCTATATATTCTGCCGCTCATCTTATCGGTTATGTCGAGAGTTCCGTTGCCGTTTATCTGCACGCTTATTACACTGTTTTCCATACGGTTTTCGCCTGTGACAAGTGTTTCCTTTGTATCTATATCACTGCCCTCTGCAAGCGCATATGTTCTATATCCCATTACGGGTACATTCTCTGCTTCAAAAGTTATACGCACCGTTCTTGCCATATACGGCTGTCTGAACTTATCCTTAGGTAAATCAAAACCAAATGTTACACCTAAATCCTCAAGTCTGAACGGAATTGAACTGCCGTCCGCATCAATAAGTTTGTATTCGGGTACGGTAATCTCGTCTATTTCATATGCACATTTTTTAAGCCAACCTGATTTACGCACTATATCCAAATCCACCGATATAACGCCCGTTCTCTCTCTGCCAGTTGTATTAAATACCGAGAACGGTATAGCCTCACAATATTTTTCAAACACAGAAGTATCAATTTTATCTGCTATATAGCTCTTTCCTTCACTTATAAGATAATCAGCCACTTGCTTGCTCTTATTAAAGCGCGTTACCATTTCTTGCTGTACCTCGTCAACACTGCAGCAGCAAATACTATCATGCGGATGATTCTGCATAAGGGTTTTCCATGAATATTCAAGCTCGTCAGCAGGATAACTCTGTCCAAAAAGAGACGATATAACGCATATAGGCTCAGCTTCATTTTCAAGCGCCGATTCGCATTTTCGGTTCATGCGCTTTAAATATACATGTGAGGATGCGCAGTTAACAAGCGTTGTCCAGCCATCGGTATCCTGACTTGTAAGCTCGCCTTTTACTACCGTTAAATCATCAGAAAGATTATCATTTAATGCTTTTATATAATCAGGGAAATTGGAATGTATGAAGTTTATGTCCGGATATAACTTTGACGCGGTTTCAATAGCTTCACCTATATCCGTTTGAACCGGCTGATGATCGCAGCCGTTCATCATCAGGTATTCATCCGTTGAGGCAAATCTCGCAGCATTCTTAATGCGCTCATTCCAGTATGCCTTTGCAGTTTCCACATCTGTCGGGATTTCATTGCCATTATTATACCAGTTAGCAAATAAAATTCCGAGAATAGGCGTACCGTCCGGCGACTGCCATATCATTTCAGAATATGGTGATTCATAGCTGCCATTTGCCTGAACTTCGTTATCAAAACCAACAGGACGCACACCTCTGCCAAAAGTAACCGTCTCCATTCCCGCCTGTTTTAAAATCTGCGGCATCTGCCCTGCATTGCCGAACGCGTCAGGGAAATAACCCATTTTACACATACCGCCGTACTTTTCAGCAGATTTCATACCTATAAGCAGATTTCTTACGTTGGATTCTCCGCTTGTATAAAATTCGTCCTGCAGAACATACCAGGGACCTATAATAAATCTGCCCTCTTTGACATACTTAATTAACTTATCTCTGTTTTCCGGCTTAATCTCCAGATAATCGTCAATCACTATAGTCTGACCGTCCAGATGAAAGCTCTTAAAGGAACCGTCAGTTTCAAACAGTTCCATACACTTGTCAACAAGCTCAACCAATCGCATTCTATGTTCCTCAAAAGGAAGATACCACTCTCTGTCCCAGTGTGAATGTGATATTATATGTATGTTTTTACTCATTGTTATACCACCTTTCCGAATATTTTCAAAACATTTATGTGAGTTTGTTATATTTGTTATATTGATATTATACCATTATATCATATCAAAGTCAACATGCATTTGATATTTTTTATATCAAATGCACAGATATTATTCATTATTTCATATATAACAATTACAAAAAAAGATACGCATATCATAAAAGCAGTATGCGTATTTCCTTTGAGTAATTCACTTCAACATCCGCTTTTTTATTGCATAATAAATTTTATTTTAAAAGTTGTATTTGATTTGTAATCTACAAAATAGAGCACATCGTCCTCTGCCGCATGATTTTGCAAATGCTCACTGCCTAGTATCGGAGTTTCATCACATTCAATCACCATACTGCCTATAGCAACTTTTCCGTCTGTTATTTTAGGCTTTATTACCGAAACAAAGCGCTCTGTTATATCATGCTTTGAGTCATCATTAAATTCAAAAACGTCGGTAAGTTCAATATAGTTATCATTCAGATTGAATTTTCGTTTAAGTCTTTTTATGACACCAGCATACGCTTCTGCCATATCCAGTTCAAAAACTCCAGCTCCATTCCATATGACCTTTCCCTTGAAACTCTGTCCGGCGGATTGATATTTGCCGTCTATTATAGGAACATTATGTCCTCTTGAAGAATTACAAAGGTAATCATACCGTCCTTCATTAAAATACTCGTGAGTGTATTCGCCTGAACCAAAATCCGCTATAAGCTGTCCTTCTTCACCCGCGATTATAAAACTGCCGACATCATTGTGATTATGATTTCCGCCGTTGCTGCCACTTTTTGCCGTAAATGCGAATTTTGCTTTACGATTTATATACCATTCCGCATCCTTAAAATAGCTTTCTGATGGTTTGGCTTCTTTGAGTCCCGCCAAGTTTTTATCAGTCCACATAAAGGTTCTCGTGCAGGAAAGAAATCTGTAGCAATGGTCTACTCCTGACGAAATTTTGTCATTTATAATTCTTATATCGCTGCCATAACGATTTCTCAGATAATGTGCAAGTCCGGAATGATACTGTTCGTGTCTTACGCAATCTCCGTAGCTTATTACACTATTGTCCGTCAAAAACATATTCTGCTGACACATAGCAATATTTTTCACCTTTGAATTATTCATAAGATCCACGCCGCAGCGTTCCTTATACAAATCAGCAAAGCCTGTAAAATACCAAAATCCATAATTCCAATAACCTAAGCCCTCAGTAGAAATTCCATCGTCTCCAAAGCCCGAAAGGTATGACTTAAGCGCACCGTTAATGCGTTTCTCTACCAGATTAAATTTTTCAGGGAACGCATAAAGAAATGTCATTCCGACAGCTCCGCCGCAAACCGCAGCCCAATTATGATTAAATGTTTCCCAAGGGAAAATTTCTTCTATAAATGGATTTATAATACGTGTCTCTACCTCAACTCTGATTTTTTCGATAATATCCACAGGCAATTTACTGCCGAGAAATTCGCATATCTCCGTGAGCGCATGACCTGTTTCCGCAGAGAACAGGTCAATCACACGTTCGGGATGTAACGTCCCCTCTGACATATGTGCCGGAAATGCCCAAGTCTTTTCAGCGCATATATCATTTATAATTCGTAAAAGCGTCTCAAAATGTTCATCTTCACCGTAAATAAAGCACATCATAGCCGACATTAGCAGTGCGCCCCGACGCACAAAATACTTTTGTTCATATTCCTGTCGCTGACCTGTTGCATAAAAATAGTTAAATAATTCCTCAGTCAGTTCAGGCATTTCCATATCTCTGAATTTTTTGTACTCTGACCTTATATAAGCTAAATTTTTCTCTAAACAAGACATATTTTTTATAGCCTTAAAATCATTTACCTGCATACTTTTACCCCTTTATAGAAAACACCACAGAACAGATAGCTCTGTGGTGTTTTATTCTGCATTATTCTACTATTTTATTTATAATTTCAATTGATTTGATAAGAGTTCCTCCTGTTGCAGCGTTTGTTACAAACTGTATATACGAATCGCGCTTCGTTGAGCCTCCGACCATATAGAAATTATCCAAATCCACTTCAGCAGTTATCCATTCGCCATCTCCGCTTCCAAGCACTATTCTCTGCTGATTGTCTTCCGATGTCATCACCAAGCCGTTTTCTTCCTCGTTAAGCTCGGTACATTTTATAAACATCGTACCCGCGTTCTTTTTATATGTTACTCGTACCTTTATAGGAGTTTTTACACCATCAGATACAGACTCACTCTTTTGCGTAAGTCCGAGATAACGGTAATCCGGTACTATAGAAAATTCCGCGCGCTCATTTTCCTGTGATGATTTTATTCTGATACCATATGTGCCGTCATCAAGTTTTTCAGGTACAAAGGAGGTTACATCGTTTGTTTTCCACGTTGCAAGCGAGCTGTTGAACATACCGTTATACGCTGTCAAGCCCGAACGAATGCCTGTTGCTCCTGTCGCGCCCATATCCTCGGTTCTGTCCTCATGTTCGCTGCCGTCAAACAACTCAACCTTTGAAATTTTGATAGTACCGTCACTTCTGGTCAATCTGATAGTTATATCACTGTCCATTCCACCAAATTGAGCATCCGGAATAAGAACAGTAGTTGTTTCCCAGCGGTTTGTTCCGGCTGTATAGAAATAGTGCGCGCCGTCTATAGCGGTATTTATCATTGAAACTCTTACAGGTATATCAGCCATGCCGCCATCATGATATGTTATGGTAACAAGTCTGTCCTTCTGACCTGATACAACATTTTTGTCAACCGCAAAATGAAGTGATTTATCGGTTCCTGTTATAGTAGCCGCCCCGTCGTCAACTGTTATTCCCTCGTCAGCCGTCATTGTAAGCGCTTCTGCATTATCGGGGTCAGCAAAGCTATATTCTCCCAGCTTTGTGCTGTAATCACGGTAAGTTACCTCAATTTTGCCGATAATTATATCCTCATTCTCAGGAACAGCCGAAGCAATAAACTGAATAGGGCTGAATGTGGATTCTGAAGTTCCCTTAACATAGTAATCATCAATATTAATCTTTACTGTTTTCCATTCGCCGCTGCCTATGAGTGAGAGCGAAGCGTCATTGTCAGGCCAATAAATGCTGCCGTCTTCTGCCTTTTTCTTTGCACCCTTTACATAAAGCGCACCGTTTGTGTTGTTCGCGTAGTATGTAACCTTAACTGTTACAGGTCTTACCTGCGCTGCATTTTCCTCGGTATAATCCTTTTCACTTGGAAGTTTCGCATTGCCATATGCCTGACCCAAAAAACGATAATCCGGTACAAGCCTGATTTCTGCGCGTTTATTACCGTTATTAACATCAGTTGAGTTTAGCTTAATTGCTTTCTCGCCATCAACCTCGGCAACCTCTACGCTCATTTTTTCATTTGCTGTGCTTAACGAAGCCATTGTAGTGTTAAGCATATCATCTGCAACAGTTACACCTGAAACAATACCGTTCAAATAGTATCCGCCTACTTCATATGACGGACAGTCTGAAAGCTTTACATCTGCTATTGCATATTTCAGGTTATCTGCTGATTTAAGCTGAATATCTTCAGCATTGTTATTGAATGACGCGTCAGGTATTAATACCGATGCTGTTTCCCACTTTCCTGTTCCGGTTGTGCTGAAATAATGCGCGCGGTCAATGGCAGGATTTATCATTGAAACACGCATTCTCAGCTTATTTCCGCAGTCATTATACTTAAAGATTACAAGTCTGTGTCCCTTGCCTGTTACAGCTGTATTGTCAACAGCAAGTTTTAAAGTATTAGCATTTGACTCAGTTGTAAACGCTTTTATTCCGTCAATTACTTCCTCCTCAAAGCCCGTTGCAGTTGCTCTCATATTGCTTTCAGTTCCATTAGCAAAATCAACCTCAGCGGCAACCTTTTTAAGAGTTGACGCGGTTATTTCGCTTATAGTCGGCTCTGTTCCTCCTATATGCGCTATTAGTCTGTATTCATACTCAGTATCAATTGTAAGACCGCTATCTTCATAGCTTCTTGCCGGCGCATCAACCATCTCTACAAATTCACCGTCTCTGTAAATGCTGTATGCCTGCGCATTTTCTACCGTCTTCCACGCAAGCTTTATTGAATCAACTCCTGCAGAAATTGCGCTGAAATCATCTGACAGATTTACAATCTGAATCATACGGATATAGTTTGTATCATTATCAAAGTTAAGTCTTAAATCATAGCCGCCGAGCGCATTTGCGAATGCAGCGTCCTCTATAATATATGTATGTGTCATCCAGCGCTGTTCATTCAGCTTTTTACGTACAACCACACCCTTATTGTTTGTACCGTCCGCCGCATTGTACTGCATACGAATATTATCAAATCCAACCTCATCAAATGTAACCATTACAGCCACTCTGCTGTCAAGCTCTGAATTGATATAGTTATCGTCAACCTTAAGCTGAATATACGTTCCGCCGACTGTATTTTCAACCTTCAAGCAGTTCAATGTTGTTTCGTCCTGAAGAGGCTTATGGTCTTCTTCTATAGATACAGGACTGCCTTCTCTTGTATGGAGTACCGCCTGCATTTTTTCTCCTGTGACTGTATTGCTTGAGCCATCGTCAAATGCGTCAAATACAACCTTAGCACCCTCTACAGACTCCGCTCTAACTTCTGCCTTTTCCGACTCATTACCGCTTGCGTCAAAGGCTGAAACCGCATATTGATAACTTTCATTTACTTCTATCATTGTATCAGTATATGATAGCGCATTACCTGAAAGTGAAGCTATTTTTTCGTAGGTACCGTCCGTTCTTCTGTATACATTATAACCTTCGACAGCAATATTGTCCTCTGCCTCGTCCCATGCAAGCTCTATACCGTTAATTGTACTGCGTACAACCTCAAGATTTTCAGGAGCTGTCGGAGCAGTATCCGTATCGGCAAGATTATATGTTCTTGAATACGGTCTCATCCCCTCGATGCTGTCCCATACAAAAATCTTTGCGGTATAATTTGACACATCCTCCGCGTCAATTCCTACCGAAACAGAAATTTCTTTTCTTTCTCCCGCAGTTAGCTGAGTTGTATCTGAGGAGTTAACCTCCTTTAATGAACCATTCTCGTAGAGAGCAAGCAGAACTCTTACATCGCTCGCCTCCGCGTCGTCATTATTTACAACCGGGACCTTAGCAGCAAATTCGCCCTTACCCAGGAAATACACATTTTGATTATTGAGCGTAAATGACGGTGTTCCGTCAACAGATACCTTCTGAGTGAAGCCTGTTTTCATCATACTTGATGAATACATCGCTTTGTCGCTATCGCGCGTTAGTGCATAGTATTCTACTCCGTCAGCAACTACATCTGCCGGAATAACCGCTGTATATTCATCATTTTCCTTTACGGTATCCATAGTCTTCCATTCTCTTGCCGTATATGCAGCATTGTTTTTACTATATACGAGCTTTACGGAAAACGGATCTGCATCAGAATTTACCTTTATATGAACTTTATTTGTACCATCCTGTTGCAAAACAGTTTTTGTTATTTCCGTTTTTGACGGAGCTGTTCCCTGCCCCTTAAGGTAATAATCCATAAAGGTATATACTGAGTCACTTCCGCTTATACTTTCGTGACTCGAATTATAACTCCATACGTGATTTGCGCTTGCCGCATTACCCATATTTGCTGCTTTATTCAAGGTAGCTTCAACTGATTTGGGTCTGAAGAAGGTGTCCTTTGCCGCAGCGTCCATATAGTAGTTTGCCGTTATATTTTCAAGATAAGCCGAAGGATCAAGATAGCTGTACCATTCCTCAATGGCAAACTCATCTTTCGGAAAATATCCATTGTCTGTCCAGAAGCTCTCGTACTTTGTGCCATCAGATGTAGGACCGTAGAAGCCCGAACCGTACTGCGAATAAGCTGCCTTTACCTTGTCGCCGAGAATACCTGTTACAAAGGTCGTTGAGTATCCGCCCCATGAGCTTCCCATAATGCCCATTTTGTCTGTGTCTGTCTTTGAATTTGACGCAAGATAATTGAACGCCTGTATTACGCCTACTTCAGCGTCAACAAGGTTAGAGTTCTTCGCTCCGCCGTCCTTTTCCGTAATATTAAAGCGGTAATTGTCATTTCCTATGTATTGTCCGTCCGAGCGTGTTTCCTCAACGCCATTTACTGTGACCGTTCCCACACTTCCTGTCAGCGCAGGAATGTCTATTGCCATTGTTACATAACCCTTTGCCGCAAAATCCTTTGCGCGTTCCTTAAGCGTGTCGGCTGTACCGCCGCCGCCATGCAGAAATAATATAGCAGGGTATGTTCCTTCTGCTGCCGGCTCATACATATATGCGAACATCTTATTTTTTATATTTCCGTATTCACTCTTTTCGGTTATATTATTTATAGTCTTATATTCGCCGTCATTAAGACCGCTGTTGCCGTTATCTCTTGTGTAGAACTGCGCTGATGATTCTATAATATCAGCCGTAACTGCGTCACTCCCAAGCACTTTCTTTGATGTATGCAATATTGTTTCCGGCTCTTTAATCTGAGACTTCAAAACAAGCTTTGTATCTACATACGGCGCAAATGGGTCTCCGAAATCATGCGCGCCTTCCTGATGGTCTGCCGCTAATGCCGTATTAAACATACCTAATGGCATCAGCATTGAGGCTGATAACAGCCATGAAATAAATCTTTTTTTGTTCATTGCTTTCATATCCTTTCTTAATCCTCATAATTTCTGAATGCCGATGCCGGCAAATCATCATTGTTAAACAACGTTGCGTCTGTCGGAAGCTTGTAATAACCGTAATTAACATATTTCGGTTCACTTATATCATCACTCCATACAATGATACTCTTATTATCATCCGCAAGCTCATAGCCAGATACCGTCTTAAACTCTTTATCGTCACCCGCAAGCGTCATACCGACAAGTGTGTTGTCTTTAAGCTTAAGTCCATTCATAACAGAATAGTCCTCAAAGGTGATTTTCAGCGCTTTTGTACCGTCCTCTGTTGTCACCTGCTCTACGGCCTTGAATATCGGTCCTGTATATTCAAGATTTTCCTCATTATATACAAGCTTTCTCGCCCACAGGCTCAATCTTCTGCCGACCTCACTCTTATTTCTCGGGTGAATATCCTTTATGTTGTCAGTATTATCTGTAATAACCGCCATACCTACATTTTCAGGTTTTCCGTTAGTGGTATTCTTGCCTATCATATAGTTAAACTGCGCCTCGCGCATAGCTGCGTATTCGCCGCCCGGATTATCAAATGCGGCAAGCTGAACATACATAAACGGAAGACTATCGTCATTAAATACCGTGCGGTAATCACTTACCATTGATTCCATAGCCTTTGTATATGCCGGCATAGTTATCTTGCTGCTGTTGGCATCAGCTTCGCCCTGATACCAAATCACTCCGGCAAGCTGAATACCTTTTCCTGTCTCACTGTTTTCCCAGTTTGTATATGGATATATCAGTCTTTTATACAGCGCAGAATTACCAAACTGTGCGCCATTGCCATTATCCACCTGGTTTACAAGGAATGTTTCTATGCTTGCGCCGCCGACTGCCGAGGATATTAAGCCAATCGGAATATGGCCGTTGTCGCCATACAGATGCTTTCCGAAATACGAAGCTGTCGCCGAGAATTTAAGGTCCTGTATGCTTTGAGTGTTTGACTGTTTCCAGCCGACAGTGTCTGTTTCCCAATAATTTGATACCGTATTGTTTTCATTTGATATAATTCTTATATTTTCATTATCAAGCAAGCCGCTGTCAACATCATTATGGTAGTCAGTCCAATACGGATATTCATAACCGTATCTCATATTTGATTGTCCGGCACACAGGTAAACATCACCAAATATAATATTGCTGATTGTAGTTGTTTTTGATGTTGCATCACCCGCTGTAGCTGTAAGTTCAAGAGTGTAAGTTTTGTCTACCTGATACGATTGTTCAGGTAATGTTATTGTCCAGTCACCTGCTCTTGTTGCGGCAGATGTTGCAGTATTGCTTGCTACTTCTGCGCCACCTTCATCTTTAAGTATTGCCGTTACCGTTGCCGACTTATAGGTTTTATCGTCATTCCGCGGCGTACCGTCAAGTCGTCCCCAGATGTTAATTTCCTTATCACGCTGGATAATCATATTATCCGTGAACATTGACGGCATATGTATTTCAAACGGTCTTTCCTCCGGTCCATCCCATTGCGAGATTTCGATTGACTTGATATATACGTGTCCATACATACCGCTGGGGTATGAGTTTATCGCAATGTCAGACAGAACATCATTCACATTTATACTGTGGCTGTTTTTTCCGCAATATGCCACTTCTCTGGTGTACCACTTGTGATTTCTCGCCATACTGCCCGACTCCAACTGAAGGAAGTTTTTCCAATAGTCGGAGTTTGCATTGGCAGGCTTCACTGCGTTCAGCTCAGGATTATAACCGGTAGTATTTGCGGTTCTCTGAAGGTTCATTCTTATTGTAGAACTCGGATTAAAGAACTCTGCGCCCCATGTAATCTTTAGAAGATACCAGTTGTCCTCCTCTGCATTCATAAGACCGCTTTTATCATCAAATTTAAGTCCCAAATTAGAATTTAGAATGTCGCTCGTTGTTATATTGTCGCCCGTCTTAGGATTAAAATTCCAGCAGGAGCCTTTTGTAAGCACCTTTGTTCGGTCATTTTGATCCAAAATTCCATCCACTCTGCTCATATTATTAACGTAACTTACCGACATATTGTAGCCTTCAAGCTCTGTACTCGGTTCGCCGCTGAATACCAATGACGCTGTGTTTTCCTTTTCCATTGTCTTTAGCGGTGTCAAAGCGCTTTGAGCAACAACCTCTCCTGCGGCATTATAGCCCTTTACAATATATCCGTATTCACCGCCAGAAACAAGCGGAATTCCCTCATATGCCTCATAGATCTTTGTAGTATCTCCCGCATCACTCAAACTCTTCGTGGTGTCATTCAAATCCGATATATAATATCTGCCATTATCCTGTTGACTGTAATCAGCCTCATACGGACCGTACTGCGGTCTTTGTGCACTGCCTTTATCAACATAGCTTGTCGTTGATACTTCTCCGTCGGTTTCAAATTCCACTACGCCATCCATTACACGCTGAACACGATAGTATTTCGGAGCGTCTTCCGCTTCGCCGTCATATGTCCACGTAAGACCTATGCTGTCATACGTGGTGTTGTCATCATCACGCACAACTGTGATATTAGGGTCAGCAAACGAAGGAGCATTGGGTGCGTCTTTATCCGCTTTATCATATCCGAACGCCTTAAACTCATAGAAGCTGTTGTATGGATTGGTTCCGCCACCGTTAACAGTAGCACCGCGTCCGCAATATTGAATATATCTCGCATTTACTTTTTCAAATTCGAATCTCTCGAATTTAAGTTCCTGCGTTTTTCCATCACTCGCATAGGTATTAACTTTCTTCCATTTTTGTCCGTCATTGCTGACCTTTATATCAAAATCATACTTTCTTGCTGACGATGCATAAAAGGCAATATCAACGGAGCTGACACATCTTATTTCTCCAAAATCGAAAGTTACCGTATTCTCAGGCTTTGCCGTTGTCACCATAGCAGACCAGCGGCTTGCATCAGTTACAATACCGTCTATCGCCTGAGAAGCATAACCTATGCCTTTGCCTGAATCAATGCTCTCTGCATTTGCTTCTGCCGAGTTTATTTTCAGCTCCTTAAATACCTGAGGTGCATTCGGATCCTCTATTGGCTCTTCTGAACCATATATCTCAAATTCCCAGAAGCTGTTATAATCGTTATGTGAACTATTAGCCACTACTGTCGAGCCGCGTCCTACATATCTTACACATCTCGCATTTACAGGTTGATCAAATACAAAATCCTCAAAGTCGTTTGTAGTACCGCTGCTTGTAAAGGTCTTTACCTTTGTATATGTACTTCCGTCTGTGCTGACCTCTATATCAAAATCATACTTTCTCGCATTGCCGAGATAGAACATAATAGACGCTTTCTCTACACCTCTTATTGTACCGAGGTCTACTGTCAGGGTGTTAGTTGTTTCAGCGCCTTGTACAATCGCCGTCCAGCGCGTGTCAGGCTTGCCGTCTGCCGCATACTGCTCGTTTCCGTCTGTAAGACGTGAGCTCGCTGTAACTTCTTTAATTTCAAGCGCTCCATTACGCTGGGTATTCGCTTTGAACGAAAGCGTATTTGACACCTCGTCAAACTCTCTTGCAAGCCCAAGAGTTTCCGCCAAAGCTGCCGAGTCAACCATAACAACGCCATCTGATGTTATGCTGTTTCCATCAGTAAGAGTGAGTGATTTTTCACCCTTTGTCATTGTGCTGTTCTCATATGTCATACCAAGCTCTGATGCTATATATTCTGCGCTTACATATACCTTACCGTCCTGCTTAACAGGTCTTGGATTCTCCTCTGTATACTCTCTTACAAGCACATCATTAACCTTAAGATAAGTGTAATCATCCTTAACATTTGCATTTGACGTCAGGCTTTTTGAGAATAACCATGACAGCAAATCCGGTTCCTTAAATGTCTCAATCTGTACCTCATGGCTTATGCTTGGATACTGAGTGTATCTCACATTCGTTGAGCCTGCCTCCTTAAGAGCCGCCACCATTTCCCTTGAGCCGCTTAAAGGAACGGTGTCATCAATTTCACCGTGATGCGCCCATACAGCCATTGTTTTAAGACTTTCCGCCTGTGTCACATCACCTGCGGCGCACTGCGGTATTGCCGCCGCAAACATATCGGGGTTTCTCATAATCATATCCCATGTTCCGTAGCCGCCCATTGACTGTCCGGCTATATAAACTCTGTCAGTATCTACGCTGAAGCGATTTTCAAAATCAAGAATAATATCTTTTGCCATACTCAGCTCATCGCTTACAGGAACTTCGCTTACCTTATATGTTCCCTTGCCCCATGGTGTGTCAACCCATTGCTCACCTTCAGGACACTGCGGAGCGACAATTATACAAGGATATTTGTTTATGTTCTCCTCACTCAACAGTCTGTCAAACAGCGGTTTCGGGTTATTTAACTGATTTTCATTGTCGTTTCCGCGTCTGCCTGCGCCATGAAGATACATAAGTATCGGATACTCCTTACTGCTGTCATAATTGACAGGCAGGATATATCTGTACGGCATAGCATGTTCGTACTTTGTACTGTCCTCATAGCTTCCATAGAGGAAGTCGCTTGTTGTTGCCGAGGTTTTTATATCTATTCCATTTATATTTATACTTTTGCTCTCACCTATCGGCTGCATTTCACTAAGGCTATTCCAGTTGAAAAGTTTAATTGTTTTGCTGTTTTCCGAAGTGATAAATTTTACTGTAGTAGCCTTGTCAATTTTATCTACAATTTTACTCTGTTCAAGTGCGCCGTTTTTGTCATAAAGCGCTGCAATTACAACACCGTCCGTATCGCCGTCTATTGTAACTCCCGCTTCCGTATTGGTTCTCAGTTTATCAATTATATTTATAGTTGACGGAAGATTTTTTGTTGTATCTCCGTAGTAAGCAGCTATATTCTTACCAGCATCTGCGCCGACTTCGTTATATACCGACTGATGATAATGGTATAAATCCTTCATACTTGCCTGATTATCGGCAAACTTTTCCGATACCATTACGAAACGATCATCTGCAGCGCAAAGTTCTGACTGAGCCTCAATATATGGGTCATATTTACCGCTTGTATCATTCTTGTGTCCGATTTGTACCATAAAGCATTTCTCAATGCCTTCGTCTATCATAGCCTGCGCCATATTCTGCGTCATTTCCTTATAGTCCGCAATAGGAGTTGACACATCTGCATCACTTTCACCCTGACACCATACCATAAGCTTGCGTCTTACGGTATAGCCATTCTTTTTAAGAAACAGCTTTGCCGCCTTATAGCGCGAAACAGCATCGTCAAGCGCCGGACTGCCGGGCTGCCAAAAGCTTATCTGACTACCGCCCTTTGAGCATGATACTCCGACCATAGGAACTCCGGTATAGGAATAATATTCCTCCATAAGCGCCGATACCATCGAGCCGCTTTTTGAACCCAGCTCGTTAACTCCGCTCGCCGCATTATTCTCGTTAACTCCAAACGGTTCCCTTACATCATACAGCTTTGCAGGGTCGCTTATCGCGCGGAATTCATAGCCGTGTCCGCTTTGACAAACCACACTGTCCGCCGCCTCTCCGCGTCCTGCCATGTTGCTTTGCCCCATAAACATTACAAGGTCAACCTCGCCCATATCCTCTACTTCTTCCACCTCAGTGTCATAGCTTCCATATGTCATATCTGACGGAACAATGGCAGAGGTATATACTCCTATGTAGCTTAAAAATGTTGCGATTTTGCCGTTATTTCTTCCTGCAACTCCCTTGTCGTTCGTATTGAACTTTATATGAGTTGCTTTTACAGGATTAAATGCGGCAGTCAGCCAGCCTGAAGCAGTATTTCCGGATTTAAGTGGTTTCCAGCCTTCTGTATTTGCATGTACCTCGGTGCTGCTGTTTATATATGAGATTTCATAATTCTTTGCAAAGAAGTTTTGAAAAGCCTTCGTTTTATCATTAAAATACGAGCCTATCTCAAATCTTGAAATCTCTTTTTCTTCTCCAAGCGGAATTATGATATTAGCTTCTTCAAAATCATATGTTTCAGGGCTTGCACTTCCCCAGTAAATATATGCACAGGCAGAAATATCCTTCTTGTTAAGTCTTGCATCCACGACGTCGGTTGACGATTTTATGTCTGTACCGTCGTTTTTTTCAAACAGCATTGAGCTTCCCTCCGGAGCAATGTCTGTTGTTTTGCTTATTTTTATTGTCGCTTTTGACATATCTTCATCCGAAACAACTCTTACATAGCGTGTGTTATAATCCTTGTAAACGTAGCAATTATTAGCTTCGTTGAAGCTGAAATCAGCAGCCGCGTTTTTTTCAGTAACATTGCTTGTAAGCTCAGTCCATATTTTGCCGTCCATTGAGCTTTCAACGGTGTATTCATCAGGCGCGCTGCCTCCAAAGTCAATGTTAACTCTGTTAAAATCTGTCGCCGCACCCATATCCGCCTGAGCATAATACATAGGCTTTGTTACAGTATCCGCGCTCACAGGCAGCGCGGGCACGCTGCTCATAAGAGCTGCCATTGCGCATACCGCCGCAACCGCTTTGTAGATATTTTTCATCATTCTTCCTCCTTTTTACTCGTTGTCATATCCATATACTCTAAATTCCCAGAAGCTGCTGTAATTGTTATGCACGCCACCGCTCAACTCTGTCGCACCGCGTCCGATATAGCGCACATAACGCGCTGTTGTTTCCTCAAACTCAAAGGCTTCATATTCTTTATCGACCTTTGCGCCGCTATCTTTATTTTCAAGCACTTTTGTCCAAGTATCACCTTTGGAGCTGACCTCAATGTCAAAGTTATACGACCTTGCGTTTCCCAGATAGAATGATATTGCAACAGCTGATATTTTCTTTTCCTCGCCAAGGTCAAAGGTTATTTTATTTTCTGGTCTGGTGTCTGTTATCATCATTGCCAACCAACGGGAATCAGTAGTAGTATCCTCAAGCTTACCAATGATACCGTCTACTGCATATGACGCAGTGGTTCCTCCATGCTCATTTTCTGCCGATGCAGTTAGAGTTAAAGATTTAGGACCTGTTCCGTACACTCTGAACTCACGAACAGGATTGTAAGTATTTTGAGTTCCATTATTCAACGTTGAACCATAGCCTACAAATCGAATATAACGCGCTGTCTGTGCGGTAAATGTAATTCGTTCACCCTCATCATATGCTTCTCCTACCGTATATCCGACACCGTTTTCGACATAGTTGGCAACTGTAATCCATTCGTAGCCATCAGCGCTTACTTCAATTTTAAACTTATGCGACCTTATCCATGGCTGATAGAACAGCAATTCAACTGCTGATACTGACTGCTTTGCCAATAAGTCAATAGTTAATGTGTTTGGTTCTGTATTTGTCATCATCGCATTCCATTGAGTAGTTTTATCGCCGTCTACAGCCTTTGAAGGCGCCTGATCTGCATTTAGATATGCGCTGGCTGTAATTTGCGTATCCGATGAAGTGAGCAGTTCTGCTGCATCAGTTGCTGTATCGGAACCATACACTTCAAATTCTTGAATTGCATTGTATTGGATGAATGTACTATTGGCATTTGCATATGCCCCGCGTCCGACATAACGCACATAACGCACGCTCACCGTCTTTCCAAAATCAAATGTTTCAAAACCGTTTGCAGTAGTACCACTGCTTTCAAATGTATTTATCTTTTCCCAGTAAATTCCATCTTTACTTACTCTTATATCAAAATTGTATTTTCTTGCATTTCCTGCATAAAACCAAATCTGAACATTTGAAACTTTCTTAACAGCACCCAAATCAACTGTCATATATGTCTGCGTTCTTCCTGTCGGATTTTCTGACGGATCTTGCGTTATTGCATTATAATTGGTCGCTGTATCACCGTCTATTGCATTTGCTGCTACTGCATTGTTACTCAGATGATTAGTTATATCCTCAGCCGAAACTATTTTCAATGCGTCAGGTCTTTGAGTTGTCGGAGTTACCGTTGCTGTGTCGCTTACTTCTCCAACCTTTGCCGTAACGGTAATTTCCGATGTCTGAGCGCTGTTTACGGCAAGAGTGCCGTTTTCTATTGTAGTTCCTGCACCTGTGCTGGCTTCATCAACGGACCATTCTATATCCGATGCATATACGGCTGTAACATCCGTATCATCCACCGCTGTAACCTTTGCGGTATAATTCGACGTCTTGCCCTTTTGAACACGCGAAGCGCCCTCTACAGTTATGGACTTAACAGCCTTCTCAAAGGTTGCAGTTACCGCGACATCTGATGCGGGAATAGTAAATTGCCATACGCCATTTACCGGTTTTGTAATATCTGCACCGTTTACAGTTATCTTTTTCAGTTCATAACCCTCGGCTGCTGAAGGAGTTACTTTTATAGTACTATTGTACTCCGCCTTTCCATCACCGTCAAGTCCGTTGAGTGTGATTGTACCGTGCTTTGTGCCATCGTCATCAGTTGCAGAATTATTTGTAACCGTATACTTATTGATTGTCCAGTTAGTTGTATATGTCGCATTGCCTGTGACCTCCGTTATCTCGGGCGTCCATGTATAGCTGTAGCCTTCCTTTGTCGGTGCATCGCCACTGTATTCAGGTGTTTCACCGTAAGCTATTTGTTCGGTTTTAAGTGTATTGTTTCCATCCTTCCATGTAACGGTGTATTTGTTCTTAACCTCGTTCCACGTTGCAGTGTAAGTTTGCGTCCCTGTTACAGCTGCAATTTCCGGCGACCATTCTTTAAAGGTATATGTGTACTCTGCCGTAGCTTCTCTTGTTGGCATTTCGCCGTATTCAGGAGTTACACCGTATTCAACATCCTCTTCCTTATTCTCCTTACCTGCAACTACCCATGTGATTTTATAGCTTCTTGTGGTCGGAGTAAATGTAGCTGTATATTCGGCATCTGCTGTTGCCGCAATCACTTCTGGAGTCCAACCTGCAAAGGTATATGTATATTGCGCAGTGTCAGCCTTTGTAGGATTATTGCCGTCAAACACAGGCATTACGCCGCTTGAGACCTGTGTGGTTTTAATTGTCGAGCCATCATCATTCTTCCATGTGATAGTAAATTTATCAGGCTCATTAGAGTTCCATTTTGCAAAATATTCTTTATCACCATAAGCCTCTGCGTCAATAGTCTTTACCGGTGTGCCGTTAAAATCGCTTTCTTCATACCAGCCGCCGAAGGTATAACCGTTTCTCGTCGGTATCGGAAGTGTCAACGCCGTGCCGCAGGTATAGCTTGTATAATTTGTTTCATTCGCAATAGTACCCCCATTCGTATTATAGGTTACGTTGTAGCTTCTCTTTGATGCGCTGAACTGCGCCGTATAGGTTATATCACCCGTTACAGCTGTAATTTCCGGAGTCCATCCCGTGAATTCATATGTATCTGTATTTGTCTGATCCTTTGAAGGCGTGCCGCTGTATGAAGGCATTTCACCTTCAACGTAAGTTTCCTGCATAGTATCTCCTTCTACACTCCATGTTACTGTATAAACCGCCTTAACGGTTACAGCCTGTGAAGCCGCTGTACTTCCCTTGTAGCTTGCATTATCCGGTTTAACGGTAGCAACTACGGTATATTCACCCGCCTGCACATTTTCAAGCGTGCCGTTTTCGCCGCCCGATATAGGCGAGCCGTTCCGCGACCAAACATATGTAAAGTCATTTACTGCCAGAGCCGTTTCGCCGGCTGAAATCTGTGCAGTGAGATTTGACGGAGCCGTCTGTGATGAAGCATTAATTGATACGCTTACGGTATCATCGCCGGTAATATCCGCTCTTGTATCTCCCTCTGGACTTACAACATACGGAGCTGCGATTGTTATACTGCCTTCGTAATTGCCTGTACCGGTATAGGTTGCCGTTACAGTATAATTGCCTTCTGCGGCATCTTCAAGTATTGATCCTGTTTCCGAAAGAATTTCCTCACCCTTTTTCCATTCATATATAAAAGCGGATGTATCTTCAAATCCAGAATCATTTATTGCTGATACAGTTGCATTTAAAGTCGCGGGAGCTGTTTTATCACCCGAAATCTCAACCTTTGCCACTGTGTTTATCTGTACTTTCTCCGGTGTAACTGTTACATTATACGGTATCATTTCTGAAAGGCTGCTCCACACAAAAAGCTTGGAGTTTGTTTTTGTATAATCCTTATCAAATTGAACTTCTCCTTCTTTCTCGGAGGAAATATCCTTAAACGTCTTTGCCTCCACGGAGCTCAGCGTCTGCCCCTCATAAACCGCGTAAATAACTACACCGTCAAATGGTATAGTCTCTTCTGTAGTAATCTTTACTGATTTAGTGCCCTCCTGTGCGGCTATAGCTACACTTTTCGTTCCTGTTCCAGATGCAAATGAAACGGCTGAAACACTACCCGTAAAGATAGCCGCCGCACATGCTGCCGCAATAAATTTAATAAACTTTCTCATATTTCCTCCTTACTGCAAAACTGCATTATTCCGTTTTGTTTTTTTGATATATCATTTATTATGTTTTATATGATTATATTGTACTATGATATATCAAATTTGTCAATAGGTTTTATTGCATTTTACTATTTTTATATCAAATTTTAAAAATTGATATAAAAAATACATGTTAACTTTGTCAATCAGCATTTTTTTATAGCTGGTTTGCCCAGCTTAATTTGTAATAAAACAAGGACTTTCACATTAATTCTGCGTCAGTCCCTGTTTAAAAATGAACTATTTGTCCAAATATCTCAATTCAATACTATCAAGCGAAACAGCACTGTTAAACTCTGTAAGACTTATTGTATTATTCTCTCCCGGCTTCATTGTTACGGTAATATTTGACTCACCCTTGAAAAAGCCCTTGCCGCCCGTACCCATTAGATTTATAAATGAGTAATCGCGTCCATTTACAATAAGCTTTGCATAGCATTGTGTTTTTGCCGAATACTTCAGCTTGATATTTACTCTGCCGCCATTTTCTCCTCCGTCAGTATTGTTAAATGCAACGTACGCACCCGGTATCATAAGATTTGTAACAGCGGTAATCTGATTTCCGTTATATTCAAATTTCTCCGTGTTAGGCTGCGCGGCTTCCGTATTTGTATTGGCAAATTCAGCGTCCTCCGCCTCATATACCACATCAGCATCCGCTATTATCTCGCGGTCGCCTATAAGCAGTTCCGAGCCATCTGTCTGTATAACCTTGTCAATGGTATCATCGGTGAATGTAAGCTTATCCGCCTGGAACGAGCGGAGCGCACCGTTTCCTGATAAATCCATTGTGTGGTAGAACATATACCACTGATTCTTAAACTGCACAATAGAGCCATGCGAGGTGTCCGAGCTTTCGGGGTCAAGTATTACCCCCTTTGCACCGTCCGGCTCTGATGATAAGGAATTGTCGCCTGTCGGTATTTTCCACGGTCCTTTAGGACTTACAGTGCTATAGACATATCGCTGTCTGTTATGAGCTCCCTTTGTACCGTATTCATTGTCCTCATTGCGTACATACGCGTCCGCATACATCATGTAATATACGCCGTCCCTCTTTACGACATAAGTTCCTTCGTGATAATCAGGAATACCGCCCATATTTATGAGATTTCCGTTTTCATCCTTTCCTATATACACACCGTTTTCATCCCACTCTTCAGGAATTCCCTCGACTATCATAACCTTCGGAACCTCCTTGAGCGTAACCATATCGTCATTAAGTTCTGCAACCGCACAGCCATTCATCCATGTTCCGCCTCCAGCGAGATAGATATAGCTTCTGCCGTCATCATCCGTAAATACGCAGGGGTCAATCATTCCCCTGCCGCCTATTCCAATAATCGGCACGCCGACATCAACGAAGCCGTGATCAGGGTAATCACTTACCGCCACTCCTACCATCCACTCGTCATTAAATGCTCTTGACGCGGGACGTGGATAATAGAAATAATACTTGCCTGTTTTCTCGCTGTATGCCGCGTCGGGCGCCCACATAAACGTGCCGTCGTCAAACTTACCGTCTTTGTCGAAGGCTTCTCTGCCCCATTCAAGGTCGTATGCACTGAAAATCTCGCCCTCATCAGTATAGTCAACCATATTTTTTGTCGAGTAAATATGAAACGCGTCCATTCTGTTACAGCCTTGCTGAGGGTATCTGTCGTGCGATGGATACACATACAGCTTGTCGGGGTCTGTTTTCCATACATGTGCTGACGGGTCAGCTGTATATATCGTTTTTATAGGTGGATTTATTCCCATATCATCAGCTTCTTTCTCCTCAGGCTCAACCCTATTCTCCGTATCTGTATAATTAGCTACATCAATATAATCGATGTTTATCCAGCCGCTGCCCTTTATTGGACCCGCAACATAAATCGTATTCGTTCCGACCTTCATATCAACATCTACCGATACTTGTTTTTTCGGTTTGTCAGCCGTTGGGTCAACTCCCACCTCAAGCTCCTTTACAGTACCGTCATTACACTTAATCGGAATGTTGCCGCAGCGCTGCTCCATATTTACCTCCTGAGAGGAACGGTATCCGAGTATAACAGTTACCATTCCCTCCGCTTGTCTTTCTACCGTAAAGCGGACAGATGTTGTATTGCTGAAATCATAATTTAAGCTTTCTGCCGAACTCAAGCTTTTAAAGCCTCCTACAACATTCCCCTCTGTATTTATGTCGTTTGACTGCCCCGCTTGATTTTCCAACTTGAAATTGGCGACATTTGCGCCGTTTATAAGCTCTGCGTCCTCCGCTTCGTATCTTGTATAACCCTCTGCGACATCGGGAGCGGGCAAGTTTACCGCAAACGCAATATTCGCTCCACCAAGAGCCATAGCAGATGTAAGCATTGACGCTATGATTTTCTTTATATTTCTTTTCATTTTTCTATTCCTCCCTATCACTGAACTACAACGCCGTCAATTGTCGCAAGCGGCTTCTGTTCTAAGTTCCATACAAACGGTCTTACTGTATCACCCTTTAAAGCCAAAACATTTTCAATAGTCTTTTCAATATTCTCATCACCTGCTTCAGCATTAAAAGTATTTACTATTTTTATGCTCTTCAGTGTTTTATCACTGTTATAAACGGCCACATAGATTGTAATGTCATTTACAACTTTATCAGTTGCGTTGCTTACGGTAAAGGTAAGTTTGTTATCTCCCGCTTTAACCTCGTTATCGTCATTATATTTACATGTAACGGTGAATTCATTAGTCTGTTCGCCTGTTGTTATGCTCTCAACAAGCGGTGCGCCCATAACTCTGAGTTCCTTTGCAAGAATTACATTTTTGTTCATCAGCGCATCATTCTTCATAACCGTATCAACCACTGTATTGCCGTTTTGGTCAACAATTTGAAGCCTGTCGCTTTCGGGCTTTAAAACTCCGTTGTTTGCAATCTTTATATATCGTCCCTCCGCATTTGTTACATTTTGGTCCTCGTGCATAGCGCAGTAGTATGGTCCATAATCATTGACGAACGGCGAAAGACGTCCCTCCACCACGTCATATGACTTTGAAAATACCGGTTTACTGCCAAAGGCGGCTGTATCGCTTACATAAACATCATACTTTTTCGGTGTATACTGAGGTCCTGCATAGTATGATACAGTATCGACAATAGCCTTTTTGCCGAAATCTACTGTAATTGAACTGTTGCTTTTAAGCGTAAGACGGTCAGGGTCGGAGTCGACAAAGGGATGATAAGGAGCATATGAGTTGTATTGTGTATCTCCGTCAAACAACGCCGCAATGCCTGTTTCCTTTTCAACAGACATATAATCCTTTCTCGGGTCACTGCCAAAATCTGCGTCTGTCGCTTTTCCCTCAATGGTTACAGAATTACTATCGACTGTGTATGCCGACTTTGCCAAATCGCTGACCTCACCGTAAAGCCTTATTGTATTCGGCAGCTTTGTTTTCGCCACATTTTCCGCGTTATATCCCCGCACGATTATTTTCTTTATCTCCATAAGATTATCCGCAAAATAACCCGTGGCGCCTTCATTCACTCTGAAATCGGCTTCGCCGCCGTCAGCCTTTATCCCAACGTACCACATATCCGCAGGAAGCTCTCCGACAATCCTTGAAAAGGTCTTCGGAGTGTCAAAAGTATACTCCGCTCCGTCATGAAGTATGTACTCAGACTCAAACACCGGACTGTAATAGTAGAACGCTATCTCAGGCATATTCACCATAGCGTTTTCCGGCGTTCCCGTATAATTGTGGAAGTTGTGCCAATAAAAATCAACGCTGTTCGTTTTTTCACCCTCATTGCAAAGCGGAGCTTTTATAACGAAAACGCTCTTATTGCCGGTTTCTGAATCTATTGTTTTTGGCTCGCCAAAATCGTTCGCTTTGGTAAGCTCGTGTCTGTTTTTCGCGTTTTTATCAGGAATACGCACATAGAAATCCGCCGCATTTGAAGCGTCCATATAGACAATCGCATACGCAAATTCCAAAGCTTCATCAAATACAAAAGGAAGCTCTACCATTGCCAATGACTTATCCGTTGTCTTACCTTCTTTTATCGCATCATGATAAAGACCTGTAAGATTGCACTTTCCGAGATTTGCTATAGAGCCGTCCGCATTGTATGTGCCGTCAAAGAACTGAGTAAAATTGTCATTGGCAGCACTCCACATCGGTTTTGTATTTCCGTCGATACCTCTTGAGCCAAGTCCGACATTGGCTTTTGACGATGAATATCGTACAATCTGTTCAAGCTTAATCTTCGGCAGTCCCTCGCTACCTACCCTGAGCTTGGCACATTTTGCTTTAGCTGTGCTTTCAAGATACTTTGTTTCATCGGTGTCATTTGAAAAGCTTACCGTCTGATACTCGCCGTAATTTGTTCCGTCCTCCGAAAACGCAATCATCACATCAGCCGTCTGCGCGTCCTTATAGGATAATGTAAACTTATCAAACGAGCACACCGCGCCAAACGGAATAATCTGCTCATCCGCTGCAAGGCTCACATTCGGTACGGCAGCCATACACGACATTGTCAGACCTGCCGACAGCAGCAGGCTGATTTTCTTTTTAATTTTTTTCATAATCTTTTCCAAGCCTTTCCGTCTGCAAATATTTGTTATTATGCAAAGCGCAGACATTACTCCGCATAAAATTTATTTAATGTTAAAAGACGCAGCCGTGCAGCGCCGATAACAGCGCCGCTTAGCTACGTCCTCCTGTAATATATACGATATGAATATCGCTTAAATAGCATGTTCATCGTTATAATGAATATACTGCTTAAATATTTAATTTTACCAATACTTTTTCCATTCGCCGCCTGAGACTATTCTGACAAGTGCTTCCATAAAGTAATAGTCGCCCCATATGTTACACTCAGGTCTGTCACCTCTCATTCGGGCATACATACCGTCAGTCAAAAGCCCCGTAGAGGTTATTTTATCAGTCATATATTTGTCAATAAGTGAATTGAGTATCTCCTCAGCCGCCTGCATATATCGTTCATTTGGCACATGCTTATTCATTTCGAGTATGCCGCATAATGTTATTGATGCCGCAGAAGTATCTCGCGGCTCATCGCCGTTTGTAAAAATCATATCCCAGTAGGGAACTTTATCCTCCGGCAATTTGCTTAGGAAACAATCCACAAGTCCGTTGAATATCGGAATTATACTTTCATCTTTCGTATATGAGTAGCCTAACGCCGTGCCGTATATTCCCCACGACTGTCCTCTTGCCCAACAGGAATCATCGCTGTAGCCCTGATGTGTTTCACCCCTCAACGGTCTGCCCGTTTCCTTGTCGAAGTAAAAGGTGTGGTGGGTTGTAAAGTCGTCGCGTATCGCATTTGAAACAGTTGCTTTCAGATGTGACACCGCCATATTTCTGTATTTTTCCTCACCTGTAGTCTCAGCCGCCCAGAACAAAAGCGGAATATTAAGCATGCAGTCGATAATAAGCTTATGGCTTGCCGGGTCGTTAAGATTACCCCATGCTTGTATAAAGCCTCCCTTATCGCTGAAGCGTTTTGCAAGCAACTCTGCGGCTTCAAGTGCAGTTTTCTTTGCCTTCTCACTGCCTGTTATCTTGTAGTCGGCAACACATGAAAGACTGTAAAGGAAGCCTATATCGTGAGTATTAAGAGTATCAAGCCTGTTATCAAGTCTGTCTCTGAAATCGGCGGATTGCTCCTGCGCTTTTTTCATAAAGCATTCCTCTTTTGTCATTTCATACGCAAGCCAAAGCATACCCGTATAAAAGCTGTTAGTCCATTCATAATTTGTCTGACCGTCGTACAAGTAGTCGCGGCTCTGAGGACACGGATAAAGAGAACCGAAAATATCAATATTTTCTCTTTCCCTGTCTATGCAGTATTCAAGCGCTTTTTTGATTTTTTCAATATTCATAGTTTTATTTATCCTCTCACTGCTTAATAATTTCAACTCTGCTTATATATTCATTTTCATCGCCTGTTTTTGAATTCTCGGCGGAAAGTCCCCAAATACTGAAATCAATACCTCCGTCCTGACGGTTCATAAACGAAGCGTCAGTTACATTAAGAGTATGCGTAATCCATGTATCTGTGCCGGTCTTCTGAATATATACATCCTTATAGCGGTTTTCCTCTGTTGAGTATGCATAACGAATTCTATCTGTTCCATGGTCGAAATATGTTATATTTATCTGACAATTATGATCGTCCGGATCCATAAAATCATCATCTAAATTCAATATACATCTCTTTCCGACACCTATTGAAATACAGCCCTCGCCACCCTGTTCAGTTTGCTTTGTGTAATAATAGGCTGTGGCTGTTCCTGTTGTGGACTGCGTCAGGCATACGTTCTGTCCCATTCCGTCAAAGCTTATGACAGCCGTCGTAACAATAGGTTCAACCTCAAGCGGATTTACATATTGTTCATCAGGCGACTGCTTGACAAGCATAACCTCTGATATATACTCGTCTACACCTGCGCCGCTCTCGTTTTCCGCAAATATGCTTATATCAGCGCCATCGCTCTGTGAATGAGAAAATTGCGCATTCTTTATAACTAACCTTGCTTCCTTCCAGACATTTGTATTTGTCTTGGCAATATATCCGCTGCAATACGGCATGTTTGCGACATTATATGCAATACGTATTCTGTCAACGCCGCTATCAAAATATTTTACAACCAATGTAAAGTACTTATCATCAGAAGTAATATATCCGTCGTCAAGCTTAAATGACAAATTCTTTCCTACGGTTATTTTTTCGCACGTTACTCCTTCATATTCCGTTTTCTCACTGTCTGTCGCTATTGACATACCTGTTCCGCTGCCTTCAGCGAAGTTATAACTTATGGCATGCTCCAAATCGCCGCGAAGCTCATCGGAAACAACACCGGCTGCCGGTTCACTTGAATAATACGCGCTTATAAGTCCATCGTCACCGCATCCGGCTATATCAGATACCGACATAATTCCATTGTCCGCTAAATATCTCACAAGCGCGGTTGTACCGCCGTAAACGCTTACATACAGCGAATTATATGATATATCTATAAGGTCTGAACGACTTCCGTTCATATCAGTGTCAGCAGAACACATTCCCAACGGCTTTGCCGTCTCAAGCGCATGTTCATAAATATCAGACGATGCGTTTCCTTTATATCCAAGCATTCTCAAATACATTGCGCATAATTGTCTTAAGGTTACATTCTCAGCTGCGCCGAAATAACCATCCTCAATTCCATAACACAATCCTATACTTTCACCGTATGCAACATACGGCTTTGCCCATTCTGAAACATCAGCAAAAGAGCAGTTATAATTTTCTTTAAATACATTATCCAAATTTCCCGTCACACGCAGAACTGCAACAATCGCCTGCTCGCGCGTACAAATCATCCCTAATCCCGGGTCAAAGCCCGTGTCGCTTACGCCCTTTATCAGCCCAAGACGATACAGCACTTCTGCCTTGTCATTAATCTTCGTCACCTCTGCCGCAGCAACATTTGCACCTAAGAGAGCAGCGGCAATAATCACTGAAATAATTCTTTTAAATTTCTTCATGCCGTCCTCCTTATCTTCCATAAAGCTCAAATTCCCAAATACTGCTGTATTGGTTTACATTATTGCCGTTAAACTTAGCGCATACATACCTTCCGTATGCGGGTGTTTCCAAGACATATTCTTCTAATTGATCTGTTGTTCCGCTGTTCTTTGTGTCAAGCACCTGTGTCCATGTCTTGCCGTCCTCACTAACCTCTATAGTAAACGGATATACTCTCGGATTACCGGAGAAGAATGCAAGCTTTATTGAGGTTATCGGATGCTTTGAACCCAAATCAATCATAATGTTGTTTGCACCGATTGACGACCATCTTGTATCCATTTTGCCGTCTGCAGCATATGAGGCAACATTCGCAGTTTCCTGTGCAGTTGCTGAAATTGAATATGTATTCAGCTTAACAATCGGACTTGTTGAATTCTTATCTACGTCGGGGAGATTTGGTATATTAACCGTCAATTCTCTATTCTTTGGACTCCATGAAATCTGTGAGCCTATGGCATCCGTAATAAATGACGACGGAACCATCATACTCCCGTTCATCAGCTTGGCAGGCAAAGACAGCGTTACTTTTCTGCCGTCCGCAATGGCATATATGCTGTCCGCAGTTACCATAATTGACTTATCACTTCTCGAGACAGAAAGTGTTTTTGAGCCATTGTCAATTTCATATGAGTATCCAAACTGCTCAAGAATTTTCTCCATTGGAACATAAAGCGTGCTGCCCTCTATAAAAGGCACCTGATTTTCCATATTAAGCTTCGTTCCTCCCGCTCTCACCGAAATAGATAAATCAGCAAGCGGAACGGTAACAGCCGGATTTTTAACCCTTCTAAATTCTACTCCCTGCAAATCATGGTTTCCTGTCCATTCCTTATACGAACCCGGAACAATTTCCTGCATAGAAGCATTGTGAAGATAGTTCACGCCAACAAACGATGCGTTTCCCGTATTTCCGTCCATTAGACGTTCCTTGATTGTGTTTATCTTTGCATTTCTCACTATAAGCTGACCGTTGTTAAGAATAAAGCACCTGTCGAGCGAGGATGCGAAATTTCCGGATTGAAGCTCTATCGTTCCGCCGTTGCACTCAACGAAGTGACCAAGACTTCCCCATATTGCGATACCGTGCAGAGTAACCTTTCCTTTGAATGACGGTGCCGTTTCAAATCCGCCCGAAATCTTATCATGGCTGTTAATACCAACAAGCTGAGTATTTATAAACGAAAAGCCTCCCTCTCCTATATCCTCAACCAACAATGCAGTTCTGGAATTGTCTGAGCCATATCCAAGCGATAGTCCTGAAGGACCCGTGCCATTTTCGCTCATAAGCCTCAATCCCACGCCTGCCGGGAATATAAAATCGTTGTAAAACAGTATATTCTTTGTGTCACCAAGAATGAAGGGCTGATAATTATCCTTCATATATCCATCAATCGCCGAAACAGCAGCGTCATATTTTTCCTTAATCACCGGGTCGTTGTTATTCTTGACCGGAGTTCCACTGCCTTCCCACGATCCATGCTTGCTCTCATATCCTGTAGTAACTGTGTTATAATTCATCTGAGTATTAGATATGAGGCAATCCTCGCTGCCGGCGCCTACACGCACGCCAATATGCCAGCATGAACCGCAGAGATATTCCATATATGCTCTGTCGCATCTGTATGTGAACAAATCAGCAAAATCATATGCGTTTCTGATTGCCATATTAATAATTGAAACATCTGCACCCATACCCTGCACAGTGTAAGGGAATTTAATAGGGTCATTATAATCCTGTTCCGGATAATCTACACAGATACCGCGTATAGTTGATTTCTCCTGAAGATGAATTGTCGCTCCGCCTTCCTGACCCTTGCCGTGATATATTTCGAGCGTGGAGCCGTTCTTTCTCGGCATAGTACCTGTATCAAGCGCGCCTCTGAACTCGACATTCGACGGCACTGTTAATTCAGACTTAATGCCATAGAATCCGGGCGGTAAAAATACGATACCACCGCCGTCAGCCGCCGCTTTGTCAAGGGCTTTCTGGATTGCCGGAGCATCATCGGTTACACCGTCTATTTTTACGCCGAAATCTTTAGCATTATACATAACAGCTCTCGGCGGCTTAACCTCCAGAACATTTACCTGAGGAAATTCAGGAGTGGGTTCCATTTCAACAGGAGTATCATCAACTGTAACTGTTAGAACTGAATTGTTTTCTATTGTTTTAGTTTCCTTAAATGTGCTTCCAAGTATTGAAGCATTGCTGTACTTGCCAAGCGTTATCTGAGGAGCTGCATTGTTAAACTTACAATTAAGCATGCTTGCATAGCCTGCTGAAAGAGAAACCTTACCGCTCTCTATATCCATCTCCTGCATCATAACCTGACCTGTACCCTCGTTTAATATGGCGTTATCCGTTGCGTTTATAGTCCAGCCTATAAGCGATATTTTACTTGCCATTGTATTTCTTGCCACAAAACCGTTTTCACAGTTATCAATCTCCGTATGCGTGATAACCATACCTGAATTTGAGGTATCCTCAATCGCAACACCTATATGGCAATTGCTAAACTTCATACCGTAATTTTCACCGTTAGGGTACATATTTGATATTCGGCTTTCGCCATTCCATGCTCCTTCGCAGAAGGAATTTAGCGCATAAAAGCCAACACCGTAACGGTCCGCCGTAAGCCAGCGTCCGTATGACCAGTCATTACGGCTCATCTCATATGCTATACCGTTTTCATATATGTAGCTTCTGTGCGAATCTTTATCGCTGGGAGCTCCCGGAAGTCCCGAGTTTTCCCAATACAGCGGTGAAAAATCGCAGTTCTCTATTCTGCCGACATCGGCAAGAGAATCTATGCGAATTCCGCTTTTCAGCGGTGTGCCGTATATATTACGAACAATGGGACAACCGCCCATATTAGGGTTGTTTTTATAGCCAAGATATGCGTTGACAAATTCAATATTGTCAACCGTAACATAGTCGTTACCCCAAACAGACGGATCACCCATCTGAATAGCAGGAGGATATGGCTGAATATTATCAGCCTCCTGCTCCGGATACCATATTGCAAGGTCATGAATACCCGTAACCGGCTGCATCATGATAAAAGGATCTCCTTCTATACTTCCTCTTCCGGCATATGCCTGCAAAATAGTTCCTTTTACAGCCTTATCTCTGCCAGGCGTATCAATCTCTCCATTAATCGAAACTCCCTGCTTCATAACAAGATTTCCCTTAATAGCATATCTGCCCTCAGGTACCCAAATGGTGCAGCCGCCTGCCGCAGCGGCCGCGTCTATTGCATCCTGAAACGCCTTGGTATCATCAGTTACTCCGTCACCCTTAGCGCCGAAATCCTGAACCGTATAGCCGGCTATTACATATTCATCTGTATAGTAATCCGTCTGGTACAGTTTAAAATTCGGAGCGGGATATGAAGGCTTTTCCTCCTCGGCAGCATTCGCCGCCGGAATAATTGATAGAAGCATGGCAGCGGATATAACCGCCGCCGCTGCTTGTTTAATTTTCTTCATCATGTTCCGCTGCCTCCTATTCTAAAATTAACTGAATTTCCGCAATATACGTATCCGTATCTCTTTCGTTGGATTCCTCTTTTGTCTTGCCCCATACCGCAAAATTTGTCTTCTCATCCTGAAGTCCATTATTAGCGCTCGTGTCTGCTGGACTCGCATTTATCAAATCGGTTACATCAAGTTCATACCATTTCCATGTATTGGTATCTTCCTTTTGGATATTAACTGTCTTGTTTCTGTCCGTATTGGATATATAGCAAACTCTTATTCCGTCCGTACCGTTATCATAATAACAAATACGAATTTTTGCATTTCTCGGTTCTGCGCCTATCAAATTCTGAAGCGTATCATCAAATCTCAGTGAAATTCTCTGACCGTTAATCCAGCCACCTGAGCCGTCTGTTTTTTCATGTGCAGCCAAAATTTTTCTGCATTTAATTCCGCCAATCTCTGCCGCTTCACTATAGCCAAACCATGCTGTATTTGCAACATGCTGATTTGTGCCTCCCCAGTATACGGTCATCTTTTCACCTGTATATGTTGTGTCATAGGTTGTACCGTCAAGCAGTCTTATTCCGGCGAAATTATCTTTATTGACCGTAAATTTCTCTGTGCCTGTTCCAAGAGCTGTGCCTTCAATATCAACCGCCTCCACTTTATATGTATAATCCTCATACCATACAAGTTCTTCACTGCTGTCGTCATATTCCGTATTGGTTATAGGCTCATTTGTAAGTTTTTCCTCACCGCGGTATACATTATATCCTGCGGCATTCTCAACTGCATCCCATTTAAAAGCTATATTCTCAAGCGTTGACTTATCCATATCCTGTTCCAGTGAAATATCGGAAGGTTTCGGCTGTTCGGTAGGCTGTGGTGTCTCAACCGGAGTTTCATCTTCAAGAATAAGCTCAAATTGAGAAATATATTCTGTTGAACCAACGGCATCACCTGAGCCCTTTGCCCATATAGTAAGGTTCGGTCCGTCAGGATATATCGGCGAAACCTTAGAGTCCACTCTGCCATCCTGATAGCCGCCCTTTGAACCCTGGTCATCACTTTCATTCACTAAATCGGTTACGACAAATTCCTCCCATTTCCAGTCTCCGCTATCTGTTTTCTGTATGTTAAGGTCAGAATATCTTTTCGTTTTACTGATATAGGAAATTCTGATTTTATCTGTTCCCTGATCCAGATATCTCACGCGAATCTTAGCGTTTCTCGGCTCATTTCCAATTGCTTCGTTAAGCGGATTGCTGTATATAAGCACTAAACGCTTATCATCGTCAATCGCGCGACATTCCTCGTCATTTTGCGTTACTCCGTAATTGTAAGCTTTATCACCAGAATTGTTAATCTGTTCATCATTATTCTTTCCTGCCCAGAATATATGAATAAGATCATTTTCGCTTTCTGAACAGCTATCAGCTGTCTGTCCTGCGAGGAAGTTGATAGATGCCTTCTTTATATCGGCAGGATTTATTGTCGGAGCCGGAGTTGGTGTCGGTGTTGGTTCAGCTGTCGGAGAAGGAGTCTGACCCGGTTCCAATGTTGGTGTAGGCTCCGGAGCATCGCCCTCAAGCACTACCTGAACCTCGGAAATATATGTCTCTACATCGACAACATCACCTTTATCTGAATCAGCCTTTGACCATATTGTGAAATCAACACCCTCGTCCTGAGTTTTAGCACCCTCTCTCGGGTCAATAAATGCCGCAGTAAAATCGGACACTTTTTGTTCTTTTGTAATCCATTGCTGTGTATTTGTTTTAACAATGTTAAATGTGGTATAACGCGCGCCTTTTCCCACATATGACACCTTAAATCCGTCTGTACCGTTGTCAAAATAGGTCACGCGTATAACAGCGTCTCTTACTCCATCGCCTATACGGTTTTTAAAATCGCCTGAATACTTAAACACTGCTCTTCCGTCAGCTGGAATACGTCTGCAAGGAACACCATCCTGTATGTAAGCCGTATTATAACCATACCAGCCCTCATCTGTTTCCTTTCCAGTAGCAATATACAATGACATTTTTTCTGTTATATTAGGTTGTGAAAACAAAACTGCTGCTATATCAGAATTATCAATGGAAACATCGGTCAGAAGTTTTCCGTCCGACTCATTGCCGTATTCATCATATGCAGTAAGACGATACTCTGCTTTTCCGGATTTATACCATTTCACACTTTCGTCATTAAAGTCTGCTGTTTTTGTATCACCGATTTTTTCGCCGTTTTTGTATATCCTGTAACCCTCAGTTTTTATATTATCTTCGCATTCTTCCCATTTAAAGGATATTGCGCCCTTGTTGTTGAGCTTTACATTCCACGGATTTTCGGGAGCTGTATCTGATGACGCGATTGAATAAACCTGTGTTTTAGCATTCGCACTATTTAAACTATCCCAAATGCACATTGTCACATATGTATTTTGCGCATTGGTTATGTCTAATGTATTCTTAAATTCACCGCTGTTTGAATTTGTATATCGGACACTAACCAACTTATTAGTATTTTTTTCATATATTGCATTTATCATCACCGCATCATTGTTGATACCAGAAGCATTGATAACGCATTCCAAACCACCGTTTGAAAGGGTATGTACAACTTCATTATTCTGTTTGAAATATGCTTCTTTAACAACAGCATCGGCTGCCATAACGCTGTATGATGTAAATGCTAATACAGCAGTTATTAGTCCGATTAGATATTTTATCTTTTTCATTTACATACTCCTTTCTATCAGTCAAGAAATACCACTATATCCTTAATTTCACCCTTAAATGCCGAAACATATATATTGCTGCATTCATCACTTACAGTACTGTAAGTCTCAACATCATCTAAAGTTCCAGTGTAAACTTTTTTCCTGCTTCGGTCGTATATGTATACATTTGCCTGACTCGCAGAAAAGTAAACAACACCGCCTCTTTCCGGAGACACAATTTCATGATTAGGGTTTACTGCTACACCAAGGAAGTCTCCTGCCCTGTCATATGCCCAGCACAAAAATCTTCTGTCAGTGCCATATATATTTTTTTCAAAATCATCTGGCATCGCAAGTTCTCCATAGCTTTGAATGTAAATTGGATCAAGTGTTGTTACTATTCCGTCCGAATCAATATTGTAGCGTACAATATCACCTACACTAACAGGATAGAAACTATCACCTTCTGTTTTTCCAAGTGTATTGCGTCCTTCACCAAAAATATTCTGAGTCGTGCCGTTTATATAAACCTCCATAGCATCTGCTTCGTCTTCTTTGGGATTAAGACCATACATCACATCTGAAACTACTGCAATATTTGTTTCACCCTCAATATCACCATCTATTCCACCGGCTAATTCCTGAACAATAATATCAGCTGTTATACTGTTTTTACCTAATGCATAAGCTGTGAGATTTTTATAATTCTTATCATTCTTTAAGCTTGAAATGCTATTTACAGAATATTTTTCAAATCTACTGTTTTTATCCGGGACAGTGACGAATTTCGTATCGGCATTAACAAGAATTCTACCGCCGAAGCAGTTCAAATTCTTTTTATAAAGAAGTCCGTCGCTCTTTTCAGACTCAGATGCTGAACCATTTGGCATATTGGAATAAAGCACTCTTAAATCGCTCGGAGAAGCCGTTTTATTCGAATAAACCGTATCAATAGTCTTAAGTTCATTGTTTGCGAGTTTATAAGTTATAAGTTGACGATTTTCAAGCGGCATATCATCCTGTTTTTTATATGTTACGCCGTCAAGTTTCACCTTATTTGCGAATTTATATATCACCAGATTACCGTCCATTGTGAGAATTCGTGCTTCTCCCATATCCTCGTAGTCCTCATGCCATGAAGATACTAAATATCCGAAAGTAACATCATGAGCTACACTTTCATCTGTCATCATTATAATCCTATTATTCGATGAAAGCAAAAACACACCGCCAATGCCAACTGCTATTTTACCATCATCCTCATTATCATAATAATAGCTATTTCCATTGATTACAATTTCGTCATAATCATTATTTGATTTTTTTATTGAAGTTACAGTACCTTCTACGACATTTCGCACAACAACATATTTTGTATAGGAATTATCGGCAGCTTTATAAGCTTCCAGCACATCCCACTCTTTAAGCTCGGTAGGCAGCATTTCTTTCCCGTCTAAATCATATATATCGTAGTCATCCTCGTCTTCAACATTAACGGCAGCCTTATTGTCCTTAAAATATATAGACTTGTTTGTACCGCCATAATGATCAACAACAAAGCAATCCATCACATTTACAAATACAAGATTATAATTACTCGACCCGTCTGTTGAAACAAGCTTTATTGTTCCATCGTCCGGAATCTCCTTTTCATTCCTCGGAAAATACATATATGACGCATCCTTAAACGCGGATAAATCAGTCACTCTTTTTCCGTTATATATAACCTCAGCATCATTTGCGATACGAGCTGTCTTTCTCTTCCCATCCTCATAATACTGATATGTACCATTTGAATACTTATCAACATCAGAATTATTAAAGGTTATTTCCTTTGTTTTTGAATTCGGTACAATATATGCCAAAATATCCTGATCATTTTCTGTTTTATAGTACACTGTCGCATTATAACCTATGTATTTTGTTACATCCTTTCCGCCGCTGTTAAGCTGAACATGTCCGATATTTGTATTCACAATAATACAACCCTTCGTCGCATAAAGACCTGTAATTGATGTAATATCATTTGCAATTATTGTGCCCTTAATGCTTGATGCTTCATGATTTTCAGAAAGGATAGTCTTGTCTTCATTAACATCATAGTCTATGTATCCATTTTGATAAACCGGTTCACACAGAGGAATTGTCGATGAATTCGCCAATACTCTAATTACATCGGAATATGTCATAACATCTGTTTCGCCTTTTTTAATACCATCAAACATCGCAGTTCCTGCCGCTGTTTTAATATAGCCATTCGGATATCCACCGGCAGATTCTGCCCATCCGCCGTAACCCAATACTGTAAGTACCGCTCTTGCTACCTGCTGCTTTGTAACTACACCCTCAGGATCAAATCGGTTGTTGAGATACGGAAGGATTATTTTCTGATCAACCGCTGTATTTATATATGATAAACTTTCATCACCATTTGGTATATCTTCAAACGAACTTGTACTGCCGCCTGTTGCAGGGATAACCGCAAACCTAAGCATCATTTCTGCAAACTCCGCTCTCGTTATACTCTCGTCATGGTCATATTCTGCCCATCCATAAGATATACCTCTGTCAAGTGCCTCGCTGTCTGAAATTGCGTAAGCAGAAAAAGCACTGAACATTGTAATTAACGACAATATTATAGATATTATTCGTTTCTTTTTCATGCCTGATTTCCTCCTTACTTACTTAATACATTATAAATAATAACCGCTGCCTCAGCACGTGTTGTATTTGCTAATGGGTTGAAATTATTATTTTGATCACCGTTTACTATTTTCTCCGCCTTTAACGTATTAACCGCGTCAAGCGCATAGCTTCTTATATCGTTTTCATCACCAAATGGTTCTGCACCTGCAGCACCCGAAGTACGTCCCGTTTTATCAAGTATATTCTTAATAATCACTGCCATATCTTGGCGAACAATGTTGGCATTAGGAGCAAATTGATTGTCCCCTATTCCCTGCACCAGCCCGAGGTTGTTCGCCGCCGCTACATACGGATAAAACCATGCGTTCTTGTCTACATCATCAAAATCACAATCCATCATCTCAGAATCACCGTAAAATGCCTTTATTGCAAGTGTCACAAACTCAGCACGAGTTATATTATTTTCTGGTCTGAAGGTGTCGTCGCCGTAGCCGCTTATAACTTTTCTCTCTACAAGATAATTGACCGCATCATTTGCCCACGGCGTTCTGCGCATATCGTCAAATTTATATGGGTCAGAAGTAACCGGAGATGAGACATCGTTACTTCCAAATATACCTGTATTTGAATTGTCAGGTTTCGGAAGCGATACCGAGGTTGATTTTATTCCGTTGTTTCCTCCACCTACTCCACCGCCGCCGATGGAGTTGTTATTATTGTTTGATGGATTTTCAGACTCGCTAATCGCTGCTTTTACCGCTGCCGCAAAGGTATCCAGTGTAGCATAATTTCCTCTTACAAGCTGTTTGCAGACAGTCTGCACATTGCTATTATACTGAGTCCAGCTTATATTGGCTTTTTCTCCGATAAGATCTCTATTTTCAGTTATAAAGTCGCGCACCTCAGTCCAGTACTCAGTTCCAAAAATAACTGTATTTGTCACACTGTTGTTATATGCGTTCCAGAAAGACTCCACGTCTTTTACGCTTGATGTCTGAACAGCTGACATTGCTTTTGTCATTACATACGAGCCGGCTTTTTTTGCGCTTTCATACATTGTTTTAAACGAATCATAACTTCCGTTTACAGATTTTGAATAATTAACTGTAATCATTTCTATATTGTTATCATTTATCGTTTCCTTATTTTCACGTATCTGTGCAATAATCAGCGCCTGATTAAAAGTATCCCGAAGCTGTTTACCGTTTACAAATCCGCTTAAATCCCGCTTTGTTTCAAATACAGCAGATACAACAAACATTTTTCCGGTATCACTTAATGTTTCGTATACCTCGGTATCAATACCAAACATCTCCATACCTGCATTATTGTCAGATTCTAAAAACGAACGCAGCTGTGATGCATTTGAAGCTCCATTTATCTTAGAGCTTAACACAGAGGAAATATCTCCGAAATATCGAAAGCTTTGTTTTAGTTCTTCCGTTACATCCGCCTTCACATATGCGTCATACTCTGCCGCCTCTGCGCCATCAGGCATAGAAAATCCAAAACTGTATTCTCCTGTTTCATCAGTGTTAACCTGATATGTACATAATATTGTATCTTCCTGCGGTACATCTCCCGCTTTTGTTACTCTCAAAGTAACTCGCTCTCTGTTGCTTTCGGAATTTATTTTGCCCGATACAGTAATATACTGTGTATCAGGGTCCGTATCTATTGAAGTAATTATTCCGTCAGCAGCATAAGCAATTGTACTACCGGTTATAACAGCGGCAGTTAACAATGCTACCGTGAATTTCTTCAATTTTTTCCCCTCCATTTCTGAATTTTACTAGCCACGTGCAAAACTCCAAAAACATAGAGTTTATGCAATTTTACGGATGTGGCAAATCTGTTTTGTCACTATAAATTTAATATTTAATGTATAGAAAAAACCACTCTGATTTGGTATAA